>Ga0163150_10000180_pt1 | contig 114974 bp, 108 predicted proteins | sample OliLakLV19P2IB_FD_148628 | JGI IMG/M metagenome (GOLD analysis project Ga0163150, IMG submission 148628) | Freshwater microbial mat bacterial communities from Lake Vanda, McMurdo Dry Valleys, Antarctica - Oligotrophic Lake LV.19.P2.IB | ecosystem: Environmental > Aquatic > Freshwater > Lake >...
TTGATGGAAAGGGTGTGTAGGGAGGAGCAGTCCTGATAAATATCGGGATGAACTGCCGATCCGATGGAGGAGCTTGTTGATGGAAAGGGAGTGTAGCGAGGAGCAGTCCCGATAAATATCGGGATGAACTGCCGTCCGCCAGCTGGCGGATAAGAATCCGATGCAAGGTTAGGGTGTGTAGCGAGGAGCAGATTTGAACTGCCGTCCGCCAGCTGGCGGATAAGAATCCGATGCAAGGTTAGGGTGTGTAGCGAGGAGCAGATTTGAACTGCCGTCCGCCAGCTGGCGGATAAGAATCCGATGCAAGGTTAGGGTGTGTAGCGAGGAGCAGATTTGAACTGCCGTCCGCCAGCTGGCGGATAAGAATCCGATGCAAGGTTAGGGTGTGTAGCGAGGAGCAGATTTGAACTGCCGTCCGCCAGCTGGCGGATAAGAATCCGATGCAAGGTTAGGGTGTGTAGCGAGGAGCAGATTTGAACTGCCGACCGCCAGCTGGCGGATAAGAATCCGATGCAAGGTTAGGGTGTGTAGCGAGGAGCAGATTTGAACTGCCGACCGCCAGCTGGCGGATAAGAATCCGATGCAAGGTTAGGGTGTGTAGCGAGGAGCAGATTTGAACTGCCGACCTTCGGGTTATGAATCCGATGCTCTAACCAACTGAGCTACCTCGCCAAAAGGAGGCCGCAAATTTATAAACTTTTATGATTTGGATGCATACCGGATGAAACCGATTAAAATGGCCCTATTTTTGACCATGAGGCCCTGGCATGAAAAAGATTGATAAACTAATCCTGACCTCCTTTATAGGACCGTTTATCCTCACGTTTCTCGTAGTGGTATTTATCCTCCTCCTTCAGCACATGCTGAAGTACTTCGACGATATTATCGGCAAGGACCTCGGGCTGGATGTTGTCGGGACGCTCCTTTTCTACTTCGCCGTATTCATGACGCCGCTTGCGCTTCCGCTAGCCATCCTCCTTTCATCCCTCATTACCTTCGGGAATCTCAGCGAGCACTTTGAAATAACAGCGGTAAAGAGCCTCGGTATTTCCCTGACCCGGAGCCTGGTCCCCATCTTTCTTGTTGTCCTGGTTCTGACCGTTGTGGCCTTCTATGTAAACAACACCTGGGTTCCCAAGGCCGCCCTGGAAGCATACAGCCTCCTGTACGACATCAAGCAGAAAAAACCGGCTATGGACTTGCAGGAGGGTACCTTCTATAACGGCATACCGGATATCAGTATTAAGGTTAACAAGAAGTTCTCGGACGGAGTGACCATCAAAAGTGTAATCATTTATGATCACCGCGGGCGGACAGGCAACAAGCAGGTAACGGTTGCAGACTCCGGAAGAATGTATACCATTCTTGGAGATCAGTATCTCAAACTCGAGCTTTTCAATGGGTACGATTATACGGAAGGGGGTGAGGGCGGTGATGTAGGAAGCGGGCAATCCGGCAAGGAGACGCTCCAAAAAACAAAGTTCGGCAAAACGGAAGTCGTGTTCGACTTGTCATCGTTTGGGCTCGCCCGTACGGATAAGAAATGGTTTCAGGGAAACCGGATCATGCGGAGCGTATTTCAGCTGGACCACGACATGGATTCGCTGACAGACGAAATCAAACAGAATGACCTTTCACGATTTAGGATGCAGTATGATTTTTTTACGTATCACAACCAGGGCGATACGATCGCCGTGCCGGAGGAACTCCGCGAGTTCAGCAGGGAGCGGGATTCCATCACCCGCGCAAATGATCCGGGATTGGTGGCCTTCAAGGAGCAGCAGCGACTGACAAGGCCTGAGCACGTTGACGACAAAACACGCCGTGTTTCCGACAGCGTGTTCTCGATCAAGCCCAACGGCGAAGAAATTGCTGCTGCCCTCAGCGTCACGCGAACGCTCAAGAGCCAGCTATTGAACATGAACACAACGCGGGATACCTATGAATATGAACGCAAGGTATTTCAAATCCAGTGGAACAAGATTCTATCCAACTCGGTGGCCTGCATTGTGATGTTTCTCATTGGTGCTCCGCTTGGGGCCATCATCAAGAAAGGCGGCCTGGGCGTGCCCGTCATCTTCTCCATTTTCTTCTTCATTCTTTTTTACCTCATCATGAGCACCGGTGAAAAATGGGCCATGCAGGACACGATCGGCGTGCAATCAGGAATTTGGGCCGCGGATGTTATTCTCGCCATTATTGGTCTAGTATTCCTTCGTCAGGCCCGGGTAGACGCCAGGCTGTTTGATTCCGACTACTACCGGGTTATTATCGACCGGATTCGCGGGAAGGCGGCGAGCCGGTCTCAGGCTATCGAACCAAGCTGAAATTTTTGGTGATTTTGACGATTTGGCTTACTTTTGCGCGATTATAAAAGTCCAAAAAGCAGTAAATTTTAAGCGATGTACCTCGATTCAGCAAAAAAGCAAGAATTATTCACCAAACACGGTGCGGCCAAGTCAAAGACAGACACAGGGTCCCCGGAGTCTCAGATTGCCCTTTTTACCCACCGGATCAACTCCCTGACGGAGCATCTGAAGGTTAATAAGAAGGATTTCTCCACCCAGCAAGGTCTCCTTAACCTGGTGGGCCAGCGCAAAAAGCTGTTAGGCTATTTGCAGAAGACGGATATCAACAGGTACCGGTCTATTCTGGCGGAACTCGATCTAAGAAAATAAGAACCAAATAAGGCGCGTAGGGAACCCTTCCAAGGTTCCCTTTTCGCTTTTCTAACGGCCGGATGGCCAACAAAAATCTATGAAACCAACTCCAATCACTAAGTCCTGCAAATTGCCCGATGGCAGGGAAATAACTGTAGAAACCGGGAAACTTGCCCGTCAGGCCGACGGCGCCGTAGTTGTGCGCATGGCAAACACCATGCTTCTGGCAACGGTGGTGTCCAACAAGGAAGGCAAAGTAGGTGCAGACTTTCTGCCACTGAGTGTTGATTACCAGGAAAAATTCGCTTCCATGGGGAAGATCCCCGGAGGATTTCTCCGCCGCGAAGGAAGATTATCGGATTACGAGATATTAATCTGCCGCTTGGTTGACCGCGCCATACGTCCCTTGTTTCCAGATGATTATCATGCTGAGACACAAGTTATGATTCAGCTTATTTCCGGCGACCCCCAGGCCCTGCCTGATTCGCTGGCAGCATTTGCTGCATCGGCCGCACTATCCGTTTCTGATATTCCCTTCCAGGGTCCTATCTCGGAAGTCCGCGTTGCGCGCGTTGACGGAAAGTTCATTATCAATCCTCCGCTGGAGCAGAAAGAAAAGGCAGACCTTGATTTAATCGTAGCCGCCTCCATCGATAACATTCTCATGGTGGAAGGGGAGTCCAAGGAGATCAGCGAAGATGATATGCTCGAGGCCATGAAAGTGGCGCACGAAGCCATCAAGATACAATGCCAGCTTCAAATCGACCTGGCCAAGGAGGCCGGAAAGACGACCAAGCGTACCTACAGCCACGAGACGAATGACCCGGCGCTGAAAGAAGAGCTTTTCAAATTAATGTATGACAAGGCCTATGCGGTGGCCCTGCAGCAAATACCGGAGAAGCATAAGCGTTCTGAGCTGTTTGGTCAGATTGTAGATGAATACCTGGCTCAATTGCCTGAAGACTCAGCAATCGACAAAACGCTGGTGAAGCGGTACTACCACAACATTCAGAAGAAAGCGTGCCGGGATCTTGTGCTGAACGAGCGCAAACGCCTCGACGGCAGGAAGACCAACGAAATCCGTCCGATCTGGATTGATGTTGATTACCTCCCAACCGCACACGGTTCCTCGGTTTTTACACGCGGTGAAACTCAGTCACTCAGCACGGTGACGCTTGGAACGAAATTGGATGAGCAGATCATCGACGGCGCGATGTATTCGGGCCGCAACAAATTTATTCTGCATTACAACTTCCCGGCTTTTTCTACGGGTGAAGTGAAGCCCAACCGAGGCCCTGGCAGAAGGGAAGTAGGGCATGGTAACCTGGCTTACCGTTCCCTCAAGCAAGTCCTTCCTGGTGATGACACCAACCCATACACCATACGTATCGTATCCGACATCCTGGAGTCCAACGGATCATCCTCGATGGCGACAGTTTGTGCCGGATCCATGGCCCTTATGGATGCGGGTGTTCCTGTGACAGCGGCAGTATCCGGTATCGCCATGGGAATGATTTCTGACAAAGGAAAATATGCTATCCTCTCCGACATCCTCGGTGACGAAGATCACCTGGGTGATATGGACTTTAAAGTTACAGGTACAGAAAAAGGAATCACCGGATGCCAGATGGATCTGAAGGTAGAGGGACTTTCGTACGATGTGCTGAAAGAGGCGCTGATGCAGGCCCGCGAAGGCCGGCTTCATATTTTACAGGAGATGAAGAAAGCCATCCAGGCGCCGCGCCCTGAGCTCAAGCCGCATGCACCGAGAGCCTTTACCATGACGATCGAGAAAGAACTGATCGGCGCAGTAATCGGGCCGGGCGGAAAGGTGATTCAGGACATCCAGAACACCACGGGAGCAACGGTGGTAATCGAAGAGATAGACAAGAAAGGACATATCAGCATTTTTGCCACCAACCAGGCTGCCATGGACGGCGCTCAGAAGCGCATCCGGGCCATCGTAGCCATGCCGGAAGTGGGTCAGGTGTACGACGGGGTGGTTAAATCCATCATGCCGTTTGGAGCATTTGTGGAATTCATGCCTGGAAAGGACGGCCTGCTTCATATCTCTGAAATCAAGTGGGAACGCCTGGAAACGATGGACGGCGTCATGGAAGTCGGCGAGGAAGTGAAGGTTAAACTGGTGGAAGTGGATAAGAAAACAGGCAAATTCCGGCTTTCCCGGAAAGTGCTTATTCCCAAGCCGCCGCGCAAAGAAGAGACCGCCCAGGCGTAGTTTGGTGGGTTGAATATTTGGAACTAATTTATCGTTCAAATGTTCTGACCTAAGCATGTAGGAGTCCATGAGACAGTTAAAAATCAGCAAGCAGATCACCAACAGGGAGAGCCAGTCGCTCGACAAGTACCTGCAGGAGATTGGAAAAGTTGATTTGCTGACTTCGGACGAGGAAGTGGAACTGGCCAAGCGTATAAAGGAAGGGGACCAGATTGCACTTGAAAAACTAACAAAAGCGAACCTTCGGTTCGTCGTTTCTGTTGCTAAGCAGTATCAAAATCAGGGGCTCTCACTGGGCGATTTGATCAACGAGGGAAACCTGGGGTTGATCAAGGCAGCCCAGCGGTTTGATGAAACGCGGGGATTTAAGTTTATCTCCTACGCGGTCTGGTGGATCCGGCAGTCAATCCTCCAGGCACTTGCCGAACAGTCACGCATCGTGCGTCTTCCACTCAACCGGGTGGGCTCGCTGAACAAGATATCGAAAACGTTCTCCGAACTGGAGCAGAAATATGAGCGGGAGCCGTCGCCGGAAGAACTGGCTGAAGTCCTCGAGGTGACGACGGCCGAAGTGGTAGATACAATGAAGATCAGCGGCCGCCACGTGAGCATGGATGCGCCATTTGTTCAGGGCGAAGAAAACAGTTTGCTCGACGTCCTTGAAAACGGCGGAGAACAAACCCCTGATCAGGGCCTGATGACGGATTCCCTGCGTCGCGAAGTTCAGCGTGCCTTGTCCACGTTGACCCAGCGCGAGTCGGATGTCATCGCACTCTATTTCGGACTCAATGGCGAGCATGCCATGACCCTGGAAGAGATCGGCGAAAAATTCAGCCTCAGCCTCACCCGGGAGCGGGTGCGGCAGATAAAAGAGAAAGCGATACGCAGGCTAAGACATACCTCCAGAAGCAAGGCGCTGAAGCCTTACTTGGGTTAAGATTATTAGTTTATATACTTAAATCCGGGGTCTCTTCGATGGGACCTTTTTTGTAACCAAACAGACGATGGGAAGAGAAAAGATGAAAGTGTTGATTATTGGATCCGGGCCCGCAGGATATACTGCCGCCATCTATGCGGCACGCGCCGGACTGAATCCAGTCCTTTATTCCGGAGGCCAGCCGGGCGGACAACTTACTATTACGGGCGAGGTGGAAAACTATCCGGGATATCCCCAGGGGATCGACGGACCGCAGATGATGATGGACCTGAAGGCTCAGGCCGAACGGTTTGGTACGATGGTACACGACGGCATCATTACCAGTGTGGACTTTTCAAGCTATCCGTTGCGCGTGGTAGCCGACGAAAAAAATGAAATTGAAGCGGAGTCGGTTATCGTTGCCACCGGGGCAACCGCCAAATACCTTGGCCTTCCCTCAGAGCAGAAGTTTGCCAACAAAGGCGTGTCCGCGTGCGCCGTCTGTGACGGATTTTTCTTTAAGGGTACCGACGTGGCTGTCGTGGGAGCGGGTGATGCCGCGGCTGAAGAGGCAACCTATTTGACCAAGCTTTGCCCGAAAGTGTATCTCCTCGTGCGCCGTGATGAAATGCGCGCATCCAAAATCATGGCAGAGCGCGTCCTCAATAATCCGAAGATTGAAATCCTCTGGAATACCGAGGCCGAAGAGGTGCTGGGAGACGAAGAAGTTTCCGGTATGCGGGTGGTCAACAACAAGACAGGAGAAAAAAAGGACATTCCGATCAAGGGCTTCTTTGTCGCGATCGGGCACCAGCCCAACACAAAGATATTTGATGGACAGTTGGACATGGACAAGACCGGATACATCAAGGTAAAGCCCGGCACGACGCTCACCAACGTGGAGGGCGTGTTTGCCGTTGGCGATGCTGCCGATAAAGTCTATCGCCAGGCGGTGACGGCCGCCGGAACAGGGTGCATGGGTGCCCTGGATGCCGAGCGGTTCCTTGCTGCCCGTGAACACGTGACCGCACATGCATGAAACTAGACATCCTAGTACTAGCTGCCCATCCTGATGACGCCGAACTGGGCTGCGGAGGAACGATTGTCCGTCATGTAAATGCGGGCCAGCGGGTAGGAGTCGTTGACTTCACAGCGGGAGAACTGGGCACGCGGGGGACGGCCCAAACTAGGGAAAAGGAGGCTGCCGAATCCGCAAAAATCCTCGGTTTGACGGTTCGGGCCAACTTAAAGCTTCCGGATGGATTTTTTCAGGACAGCGAAGCGCATCAGCGTATTGTCATCCGGGCTATCCGGGAATACCGTCCAGAGATTGTTCTGGGCAACGCTGTCAACGACCGGCATCCGGACCATGGAAGAGCCTCGGAACTTGCTTACAACGCTTGCTTTTTGGCGGGGCTTGCCAAGATTGAAACCCAGGATGATGCAGGAAAGAGCCAGGAACCATGGCGCCCGAAGGCTGTATATCACTATATCCAGAGCCAGTATGTAAAGCCCGACTTTGTCGTCGATATCTCCGGAGAGTGGGATCAGAAGATGCGTGCCGTGAAGGCGTTCAAGACCCAGTTTTTTGATCCGGGGAACGTGGAACCACAGACCTTTATTTCAACACCAGAATTTCTGAACCTGTTGGAGGCTCGGGCGATCGAAATGGGCCACAGCATCGGGGTGAAATACGGGGAGGGGTTCGTATCACGCCGGTACATCGGAGTCCGTTCCCTAATAGATCTGATTTAAGGCGCCAGGCGCGCAGCCTTCCACGTTCTCTCGTTGCGTGTGTAGAGTATCCGGTCGTGCAGGCGGCTGGGACGTCCCTGCCAGAACTCCACCCAATGCGGCGTCACCTGAAATCCTCCCCATTGTTTGGGTTTAGGCAACGCGGCCAGTCCTTCAAATCGCTTGGCGATGGCTGCTGCCCGGCTCTCCAGAATTTTTCGGTCGGCGATGACGGTGCTTTGCGGGGAAGCCCACGAACCCACCTGACTTTCCCGTGGTCTGCTTTGAAAATACTGGATGGAAGATTCTTCAGAAACACGGGAAGCTATCCCCTGAACGCACACCTGGCGCTCGAGTTCAGGCCAGAAAAAATTCAGCGCACACGCATTGTTTCCATCCAACTCATTTCCTTTCCGGCTCTGGTAGTTGGTGAAAAATACGAAGCAGCCCTTCTCTATTCCTTTCAGCAGCACGATCCGCGAGGAGGGAAGTCCGGAAGCGGTGACGGTAGCGAGGTTCATTGCGTTTGGCTCCGGAACACCGGCTTTCACGGCTTCGTCTATCCACTTTTCAAATTGCACCAGGGGATCTTTATCCACGCTCGTTTCATCGAGCGAGTGCTTTGAATATTCCTTGCGAATCTCGGCCAGTGATTTCATGCGTTATTTTACCGCAAAGATGGTGACTTCTTTATTAATTTTTATCCGTTCATTTGGAAGAAGGTTATAGGATGGTTTTATTGCATAGTGCATGGATTTCTTTAATTACAGTAACAAACTAAAACCGGAGAAAGGCAGGCTGCTGATTTCTGAGCCGTTCCTGCCGGATCCGAATTTCGAACGGACGATCATCCTCATGTGCGAGAGCAACAGCGAGGGATCTTTTGGGTTTGTATTGAACAAACCGTCGACGGTCAATGTGAGTGAGGTGATGGATGACATCAAGGATTTTGATACGCCCGCCATGGTTGGAGGGCCGGTACAGCAGGATACCCTCCACTACCTGCATCGCCATTCCGAGCTGGAGGATTCCGTGGAGATCGTCGAGGGTGTGTACTGGGGCGGGAACTTCGAAAGGCTCTTATTCTTACTGGAAACCAAACAAATTTCACATTCGGACATCCGTTTTTTTCTTGGTTACAGCGGGTGGTCGGCCGGGCAGCTGGAAGAGGAATTGGTGCAGGATTCGTGGATTGTCAGCGACCGGGTACAGGGTGACCTCATATTTGATACGGATGCTGAATCCATGTGGAAAAAGACGCTTACGATCATGGGCGGAAGATTTTCGGTCTATTCGAATTATCCCAAGAATCCCCGTTTGAATTGAATAGAATAGCTAGTTTAGCGGTTCGAAAACTCACTTTTTTTGTACAATGATGGAAACGGAAGCGAATGAAAGTGTGGAAGTGCTGAATGAAGAGGTAAACGATTCCATGGACGCGTCACACGATGACCGCGAACATGCCCCTGAAGAAACGGGTGACCTTTCCAGCCTTACCAAAAAGGAGTTGGTCGATCTGTTGAAGACCCTTGTTCAGGATGAGGGGTTCAAAGATTCAGAAGCCGCAATCAGGGAACTCCGAAGCAAATTTGAAGAGATCCAGCATCAGGAGAAGACCGAGGCGCTGAAACGGTTTTTGGAACAGGGGGGAATCCTGGAGGATTTTGACTATCGCCTCGATGTCCTGGACATTGCCTTCGAATCCAACTTCAAAATACTCCGAAATAAACGCCATGCTCATTTTCGCGGTCTGGAGGAGCAAAAAAATGAAAACCTACGGTTGAAGAACGAATTGCTAGATGCATTGCGCAACCTGGTAGACGGAGAGGATGACAAACATAGTTTTGACAAGTTCAAGGACATTCAGACACAGTGGCGCACCCTAGGCCAGGTACCTGCGGCGAAGCTCCGTCCGCTGTGGGCGAGTTACCATGCGTTGGTAGACCGCTTCTACGATAACCGTGAAATTTATTTTGAACTCAAAGAGCTTGACCGCAAGAAGAACCTCGAGGCGAAGCAGGAGCTGTGCGTGCGCGCAGAGAAACTTGCGGATGTCGAAAAGGTGAACGATGCCATCCGCGAGCTTCATGAGCTGCACGAGGACTACAAGCATATTGGCCCGGTGGCCCGGGAGGAGAAGGATGCGGTATGGGAACGCTTCAAGGCTGCTTCCGACGCTGTGTACGAGCGCCGCGATGCGTTGGTAGCTGACCTCAACGTGAAACTCGCGAAGAACCTCACGCAGAAAGAAGAGATCATTAGCCAGGTAACCGCCTTGACCGGGTTTGAGTCCGATCGGATCAAGGAATGGAACCAAAAGACGCAGGAAGTACAGGCCATGCAAAAGGCGTGGGGGACCATTGGCGCTGTACCCAGAAGCAAGGCACGCGAGATCAACAAGCAGTTTTGGTCAGCGTTCAAAAAGTTCTTCAGTAACAAGGGCAAATTTTTTGGGAAGTTGGACGAAACCCGGACCCAGAACCTGAACTTGATGAAGGAACTGGTGTTGCAGGCGGAGGCGATCAAAGACAGTACCGACGCAGTGAAAGCCTCGAACGAATTGAAGGCGCTGCAGGCAAAGTGGAAAGAGATTGGTCCGGTACAAGACAAACAGCGCGACAAAGTATATAAAGCGTTCAAGGCGGCATGTGATCATTTCTTCAGTCAGCGACGGCTCAAGTTTGAAGAGTCTGACCGGGAGCAGGCGGAGAATCTGGCGAAGAAGGAGGCATTATGCGTGGAGTTGGAAAGCATGATTTCCAGTCAAACCGGCAATCTGGAGCGGCTGCGTGCGCTGCAAGGCGAGTTTCACGCGCTGGGATTTGTTCCCAGGCAGTCGGCAGGCGCCATAAAGGCAAGGTTCACCACGTTATTCCAGCAGGCGATGGCATCGCTCAAGGAGGTAAGCCAGGATGAAAAAGACCGTGTGATGCTGGAGATCCAGCTGGAGAATCTCAAGACCGATCCGGATGCCGGCATGAAGATCCAGCAGCGCGAATTTGGACTCAAGAAGCGGATTCAGAAGGAGGAGAACGACCTGGGTGTGCTGAAGAACAACCTCGAATTTTTTGGCCGCAGCAAGAACTCAGAAAAGATGCGCGCTGAATTCTCCGAAAAAATCAGCCGTGCCGAAGCCGAGATTGGGAAGATGAAGCAGCAGCTGAAGCAATTGCGCGCGGCTACAAGGTAGCATTCGCAAAATCCTTGTTCCTGATAGATATTTGGGACTATCGAGACTTGCAAAAGCGAACCTTTCCTGTATTTTTGCGCCTCATTTAACCTTATAGGTTTAATGAAAAGCCTCCTTAGCTCAGCTGGTAGAGCAACTGACTTGTAATCAGTAGGTCGTTGGTTCGATTCCGACAGGGGGCTCTTAGAAACTTGTTTATTGACCTGTAAACCAAATAGTTACGGGTTATTTTTTTTGCCCTTACTGAAACGTTACTGAAACATTTCGATGAATTGATCGATTTGGACGATCTTCACTTGGCCTCAACAATGCTATGAAGGTAACTATAAACACCTATTCAAAAATAAGGCTGTACTTCAGTGAAGCCAATCACTATCAGTCCTTCATTTTGGACATAAAAGCAATGAAAGGAAAAGGACTTTATGATCCTTTCTTTTATCCGAAATCATTTGAACGTGAAGATGAAATTCATAAAGCTCTTGAAAGGCTTTGTGAGGAGTTCCATCTTGATGCCGTATATCTAAGGGTGTTTTCATGGATAAGCAAAAGCATGGGGACTGAAGAGAAATTAAGAGCTATGGAAAGAGACCTGGCAACCGATTTGGACTGGGAGCGGGAAAGGCAAAAGCTGATCAGGTTCCTTGAAAAGGACGGCATTCGTAACCTTAATAAATCTGAAGTACAGCTCTATCCAGATAATTCCGTTTTTGACTCCCCGGAGATTAGGATTAGGGCACGCGGGAAAACAAAGAAGGAATCGATAACCATCATATGCTTCCGGGATCTCCAAATGGCCAGAGATGGTGCCGGAGCTTACTGGCTGAGTGCCACCAAAGAAATAAAAAACCCATACTATGGTGATGCGATGCTGACCTGTGGTGAGACAAAGGAAGTTATCAATAAATAGAAACCAGGTGAAAGAATGTTGTAAACCTGCATATGAAAAAGAACTACGCTGGCGGAAACCAGTCAAATGGTTTGTCTATGCTTTGATCATTGTGTTGTTAGCTTTTGTGTTGTGGGATCATCATGGGCTGTAAGTCCTATACGCCAGTAAATAGTTATACGGTTGGCATCCGATGTTACAGTGTTGATTTTGACTCTACCACAGTGTTTGAATTGTATCCCGATGGCAATATGATGAGAGTTTGCTCTACTGATAATGATTTTAAAAATGAATATGGTCATAGTATGTCATCCAATCATCACATGATGGGAAGTGGCGGAAGCTGGACAACCTGGCAGCAACACATGAGTAACGAACATAGTGCAAACGATGAGCATTACGGCTATTTCGATATGAATGCCGGAGCCTTCCAGTACAATTTCAATATCAAAAATGCAACAGGCAATTACACACAGCAGTTTTTAGGTAAAAAGCAATAACTTAACTGGCACAACAACTCAATTTGGAAACGTCTTTACCGAACGTGATGGCAGCTAATTTGATGCCTTCGCCTAATGTCAGGTAAGGATAAAAACTTTCTGCTAAGTCTTTCACTGTTATTCCATATTTAATGGCCATGCTTAATTGTTGGATGAGTTCTCCGCCTTCGGGTGCAACTACTCTTGCTCCGATTAATTTATCGGTATCCATATTGCGAATGAGTTTAATAAATCCTCTGATGTCATTAGCAGCAATTGCTCTTGGTACATCTTTAAGTTCCAATTTGGAAACTTCAAATGGAATGTTCTGAGCTTCTGCCTGTGCTTCGTCTAAGCCCGCACCTGCCACTTGCGGGTCAGTGAATACTACCCAGGGCAATGAGGAATAGTCAGCTTTACTTCCTGCTCCCGAAAAAGCATTTTCTACTGCAATTTTTCCTTCAAATGCAGCAGTATAAACGAAGGCTGGCGTATTGGTGACGTCACCAACAGCATGAACATTGGCTAAATTGGTTTCCATTTTTTCATTCACATCTATGTGCCCGGTTTTGGTCAGGGTCAACCCGATATTTTCCAACCCTAATTTGCCTGTATTGGGCTTTGTCCCTGTGGCAATCACTACCTTTCCTTTCTCTACGATTTTGGCTAAAGAGCCGTCGGGGCATTTGCAATGAATGATGGTCTCATTTCCATTTCTTTCAAATTTAACTGCCCGGAAGTTGGGTAAGATTTCAATGCCTTCCTTACTCATTTGGGTTTCCAATGAGTCACTGATGTCTGGTGTTTGCGTGCGTAAAACCCGGTCGGTAAATTCGATGATCCTGACTTTCACACCTAACCGATTATATGCCATCGCAATCTCTAACCCAATGTAGCCCGCGCCCATGATGGTGATGCTCTCAGGTTTTTCTTCTAAGTCAAAAAGAGAAACGTTTGTTAGATAATTAATTCCACTTAGACCTTCAATGTTTGGAATATGGGTAGTAGCTCCTGTAGCAATCAGGAATTTTAGGGCTTTGTATTCGTCCTTCCCATTGACGATTATCGTTTTTTCATCCCTAAATTCTGCCCAGCCTTCAAGCATTGTCAGGTTTTGAAAATCACTCACGATGTCCATATATTTCTTTCCTTGTAGCGTAGCGACTAATTTTTTCTTGTCCTTGATGACTTGCGCAAAATCAATATCCGCTCCTCTTGGTTTGATGCCTGCGAAATTAGAATGACTCGAATGATATACAGTTTCTGCAGCTCGTATTAAAGTTTTGGAGGGCACACATCCCACATTTACGCAAGTGCCACCAAAGGGAAGTCCAGCATTTACCATAAGCGTTGACAAGCCAAGTTCTTCTGCTTTGATGGCAGCGGAGAAAGCCGCTGATCCGCCACCGATAATGATGAGGTCAAAATGATTCTTTGAAGATTCGTTTTCAGAAATTTCGCCACTCACACTGTAAGTCTTTGTTGCATTGATGGTGTCAATGATTTCTTGTTTGGAAACCAGTGATGCATCGAAAGTGAATTCGCCCTTCTTATTGGGGTAACTGATTAGGTTATTCACAATTCCTTTTTTTCCTTCGAATCGCTTACCAATAGAAACAGCACAATGATCGCATGTCATACCTTTTATCTCCAAAGCAATCGTTGCTACATTTCCGTTCTTATTTAATTCCATGATATTAACTTGTTGTTGGTAGACTAGAATCTAATTCTTCTTTTTGGGCACACAGCAAGCGCTGAGAGTACCGTTGGCTGCACTTTTATCATCTTGTAATTTCTTTGAATCCTTGGCCCCTGCTTTGTACCTGGCTGCTTCAATGGTTTTGATAATTTCCGCTTCGTTTAATAATGTCGAGTCATACGTAATACTGGCCGAGTTACTGGCAAAGGACACTTCCGATTTTACAACTCCCTTTTTTTCTGTCAATGCAGTAGTGATATGGTCGGCACAGCCCTGGCACGTCATGCCGGATACTTTTAGATCGATCATTTTAGTAGTGGCAACTCCGAAGGGCTTATCCTGATTTTGCGCAAAGGCACTCTTACAATTGCAACCGCATACCAACGCGGCTGACAAAAAGGTATAGATGAGTGTTTTCATTTTTTTAATTTTCTATTGGTTTTGTTTCTATTACAGTGTAGCCAGTAGCATTGACGGCATCAATCAGAGCTTGTTGTGCTGTTTTGCTCCCATCAAATTTTACGATACTGGTGCCTTGCTCATACGATGTCGTATGGTCCAATACCCCGGGCACGGCATCGAGGGCATGGTTCACGTGGTCAGAACAACTCTGGCATGTCATGCCCGATATTGTAAACTCTACTTCTTGGATATCACTCCTTTCCACATACACAACATTGGCTACCGGATTCTTTGGATAAAAAATATGGGCATAGTGTGGAAATACAATTAGTAATGCGGCCACCACCGTAACGATACCAAGGAATTTTTTACTCTGCCAGAAAGAAGGCTTTTCATCTGTTTCACAGGCGCAATCAATTTCTTCCTTTTTGCGTGGCTTTAATTTTTGGTACCAGGCAAAACCAAACACAAGAACGGTAGCTCCAATCAGGTAAGGGCGATAAGGTTCTATCCATGAAAAGGTAGAGGCAATCCCGCTGATCCCTCCAAGCAACGCCAATACTGGAGTAATGCAGCAAAGGGATGCCGTAATAGCCGCAAAAACACCAAACATTAACCCATTTTGATTTTCAGCTTTCATATTGTTACTGGATTTTGATTTAATTGATCGATCGTCTTAAAGAATTGTTTTAAGATTTTCAGGTGCTCAGGTCGCAGAGAGTAGAAAATTGTCTGTCCTACTTTTCTTGCTTCAACTATATTTCCGTCTTTAAGCTTGCGCAAATGTTGAGAGATAGCCGGAACGCTCATGCCAAGAATGTCACTTATATCACAAGGGCAAAGCTCATTTTCTTCTTCGAGTAGATAGAGAATTTTAAGTCTTACCTCATTACCTGCGAGAGCAAGAATACTACCTAACTGAGAAAACGATTTCGCATTGGCAGATACTTTTTCTCGACATTGTTTGATTTGGTTTTGGTCTGCAAAAACACGTATACAGGTATTTTTTTCCATATTTTAAAAATGTTTATAGAAGCTAAACGGCAGCTAATGTAGAAAGGTTTCATTATTTAAGCAAATACTTAAATAAGTTTTGAGGTATTGAACCTCGCAAACGGTCGCACGCAATAGGTTATAGCCAAAAAGTAATAGTGACTACTGTTATATTGTGATCTATTTACTAAATTTACTTTGATAATTAGGTGTTTATGATTTTAACAGATATTAGTAGTAAGTGAAAATCAAGTCATTTATATATTGCCTTGCACTGATAGCGTATTCGCTTTCGCTTTTTCATAGCGTTATTCCACATCATCATTTTGATTCTCTTAGTGAGTTTAAATCTGCCCATTCGCATGAAGAGGGTCAGCAGAATCATCACGAGCATAGGAGTGAAAGTGACACACCTGATAGTGGTTTGTTCTTTAATACCCATATAGCAAATGTTGATTTCCTGCCTTCTATTCTTGCCCTTCACAAGAACTCAGCCAGTAAAAATCTTCAAATAGACAATGCAGCTATACTTCAGAATACATTTTTGATTGATGTGTGGATTGTTGACAAGATCTTTCATATCCCGATTAAGCCGCCCAGGCAAGATTACTTCCTTTCCTCATCCCGCCTTCTGCGGGCTCCTCCCATCCTTTCCTAGAATATCCATTCGAACTCTGCGAATGGCTTGATGACTTATGGTCATAGAACTTTTTGTTTACAATTAATATTATACATCTATGGAAACCTTACTCCCTGAGTGGGCCCCAAATATCCACCCAATGTTGGTTCATTTTCCAATAGCGGTTTTCATTACCGCCCTCATGTTGGACTTCGTCATGTTGTTTTGGAAAAGGAATTGGTTGCACAAATCAGTTACTACGCTATTTGTTTTCGCTGCACTGGGAGCCCTTATTACTTATCTCAGTGGCAAGCAAGCTATTGATAGTGTGTCTGTTCCTATGCGTGCCGAATTAACAGCCAGCAATCACGCAGACTGGGGTCAGTACACACTGATTTACTTTTGTTTGTTTGCGGCCTTCCGTGCTTTTCTATTTTGGAAAGAACTAGATCGTAAACGGGTGGTAGCAATTCTGCTTTTTTGCGGAAGTCTTGCCGGTGCAGCTCTCATTTTTAAAACGGCCGATCTTGGCGCGAAGCTGGTATACAAATATGGCGTGGGAATTTTAAAATCGAAATAACCGGTACAAAAAAATAGCAATCAGTTTAATTCAAATTTATAATACACCCTAAATATGAACATCAAATGAAAACTTTAAAATTCAATTTATCTACACTAACAATCCTTGTTGTTTCTCTATTCCTTGCGGGTACAATGAGCTCGTGTGGAACGAAGTCGCAAAAAGAGGCAGAAGGCCAGACTGAGGAATCCGACCATCATGATAAAGATAGTACGGACAGGGATGAGCACCATGAAGAGGGACATCACCAAGATGGTGGCACAGATGAAAGCACATCTGAGACTATGATGTGGATGCCTGGCGATAGACTTTTTACGGGCATACTTAAGTTAGCGCTAGGTAATGTGGCCAAACTAGCTCCATCCATCACGTCCGAAAGCGATGGTTCTAAAGTTTTGAACCTCACACTTACGGGCGACAAAGTAATTTTACTTTTTGATGGCACGTTTGAAAATGTGGGTGCCAATCTGCAATTTAAAGCCGATGGATTCCAGGGCGAGATAGCTCTTATACATCATTTTACAAATGCTTCCAATTTCGACTATGTGTCATTGAATAATTCCTCTATGCAACTGGGCCGGATAGAAAACGGAAAAAACAATGTGATGGATAAAAAGGACAAGAAGATGCCTACTGATTGGGCTACACTCACAGCTTCGTCAGCGGGTGAGCATTACAAAGGATTGCTCAATGAAGAGCTGGTGAACCACGGTCATGGTGATACCCGTCCGGCTGGGCAAGTGGGGCTCGTGCTCCATGGACAAGGAAAAGTGATGTTGAAAATGATGGAAGTAATGAAACTATCGGAATAGATTATCATGGGTTCCTCTAAAAATAAATTCACACTTAATAATCCAAATGGACTTGCACTCATTCTTTTTTAAAGATTTGTGCAAGATCATTTATTTAAACTAATACAATTATGAAAACGCAATTAACGAAATATTTAGTAATGTCAATTTTTGTATTCATCACTGCCTTGTCCTTTAGTCAGGCTATTTCAGGCGATAAAGAGGCTGTCGCGAAAGTGTTGGATAATTATAAAAAAGCGTTGGAAAGGCTTGACATTAAAGGCACGGAAAATCTTTTTGCTGAGAGCTCAATGGTGATCGAATCGGGCAAAGTGGAAGGAACTTATAAAGACTATCTGGCGCACCACATCGGCCCGGAGCTTGGCGACTTCAAATCATTTCAATTTGAAAACTACAAAGTGGAAGTAACGGTTGCGGGCAACTATGCCTTTGCAGTGGAGACCTACAACTACTCCATTGTTTTGATAAAGGACAATACGGAAATCAAAAGAAAAGGAGTGGCTACTTCTTTTTTGAAAAAAGAAAACCGTGTATGGAGAATCCTCAACATGCATAATTCCTCACGTAAGCCATAACCAATAACATAAATTCTGTGGAAGATAAAAAATACATACCCGCATTAAAGTATGATTGGCTTACTAAATTATATGACCCGGTTGTCAGTACTTTAATGCCCGAAAAACAATTCAAGCAAGCACTTATTGATCAGGCATCTTTGATGCCTGATTCTCGGGTGCTGGATTTTGGCTGTGGCTCATTAACACTTACGCTAATGGCAGCTGAAAAATGCCCTGATGCAAATTTTCATGCAATTGATGTGGATACGCAGATATTGTCTATTGCCGAAAAGAAACTAGCCAGATCAACTGCCAAAGTTACATTGCTTCACTACGATGGCCACACACTTCCTTTTGGTAATGGATATTTCGATAAGGTGGTATCAAGCCTGGTATTTCATCACCTCTCCCGAGAGCAAAAACGGCAGGCACTTAGTGAAATATTCAGAGTACTAAAGCCCAATGGCGAATTACATATTGCTGACTGGGGAAGGGCAGAGAATCCGTTTATGAGAGGAGTATTTTATATCGTGCAGTTGCTCGATGGATTTAAGACGACAACAGACAACGTCAAAGGCTTATTACCAGTATACATTAATCAGGCAGGGTTTAAGGACGTTACGGAAACAAGATCATTTCAAACAATTCTGGGAACATTATCTTTATACAAAGGCGCAAAATTATAATGTGATGGATCAACAACCGCTCATTAGCGAAATAATCCAGAAGTATAAAAATGATCCGGCTTCAGTATATAATACTTGGTTCATTGGAGGAGAAAACAGACTCAAGGCCTTTCGTGCAATCAAACGAGGTGTGTTGCAGGTAATTGAAGATATTAAGGCTGATAAATTTGGCAATGATTTTAAAGGTTCATCACTGGAATTTGTGCTTTCCGCAATTACAGAGCAAAAACAGGTGTTCGAGGGTGCCGCACATCCCTTCTACTGGAAGCCTAAGATGCGAATTCCTGATATTTATGAAAATCAGACTAACAAAAAAGCTTTTGGCCAATTTCTGGAAAATTGTTTTTGTGCTACCAAAGAAGAACAGCTTATTCGTGAGATTGTAAAACTGGATGATTTAAAAATAAAAGGTTTAGGTCCCGCTGTGGCTAGTATTCTCTACTTCTTGCATCCAACCATACTTCCACCATTCAACACCGCGATTGTTAACGGGTTCAATTTCCTTTACCGTGATAAGAAAAAGCTTGGCAGTTGGCAAGAGTACCTCAAAATGCGGGAAGTAATTGTAAAAGAAAATGCCGATAACAAGAGTCATTTATCAAACGACCTTGGCGCAATCGCAGGCCTGCTTTTTGAAATTGGTTCCAAGAATATTATTATAGAAGGTCAGGTAATTTCTGACGAAGACAAAGCCAAACTACTAAAGCAATATAATAAGCGGCACAAGGAAGTGCTAAGTGAAAAACATGAAGAAGATTTGCATACTGAAATGCAATATCACTTACTAAAAATTGGTAAAGCTTTGGGTTATGATCCGATTGCGGCAACGAATGACAGAGGAAAATGTCATAGTGAAATCAACTTCTCTTTTATCAGTCTCAATAAATTTCCTGAACTATCAGTTGAGAAAGATACGCTCAACACTATTCAGCTTATTGATATAATCTGGTTTGAGAAGGATACTAACAAGACCGTATGTGCTTTTGAGGTTGAAAAAAGTACATCAATTTACTCAGGCATATTAAGGCTTACTGATTTGGCTATTTCTTTTGCTGACCACAACACTTCGCTTTTCATTATTATACCCAATAGCCACGAAAAGGATGTTCAGTTGCAACTTAACAGGCCTGCAATTAAAAATAGCAACATAAAAATTAAGTATATTCTATTCTCTGATTTGCGAGAGCATTGTGACGCGCTTTGCAAATTTGGAGAGAATCACAAAATATTGGAAAAGATCGCAAAGGCGATTTAACCAAACCAAACAATGAAGAAATTACTTTTAACAAGCACGTTATTTATCACGAGATTTGTCGTTGCGAAATCCGCAGTATGTCTATTGCTTATTTGGGTCACATCCACGTCAGTATCTGCCCAAAAGACAACGTTGAACGAAAGCCCTTCGGCTCTTCATGCACATAAGCGGATAGAGTACGAGCTCTATGTGAAAGACACACTTGTTAACTATACCGGCAAGGTAAGGAGGGCTATTGCCCTAAATGGACAGATTCCTGCACCCACTTTATATTTCACAGAAGGAGATACCGCCATCATACGCGTGCATAACCAAATGAAAGTCGAGACTTCCATTCACTGGCATGGCCTATTATTACCCAACGAGCAGGATGGAGTCCCTTACTTAACTACCGCACCGATTGAAGCAGGTACTACACATACGTTTACATTTCCACTCATTCAATCGGGAACATACTGGTACCATTCTCATACTATGTTGCAGGAGCAATCCGGGGTCTATGGTTCGATTGTGATTTATCCACAGGAACAAAAAAATACAAAGGAAATGGTGATAATGCTTTCGGACTGGACAAACGAAAATCCGCATGAGGTGCTGCGATCTTTAAAGCGGGGCTCAGATTGGTATGCGATTAGGAAAAATTCGGTACAGAGCTGGGGAGAAGCATTGGCCAGAGGCTACTTTAAAGATCGCGCCAAAACAGAATGGGTACGGATGCCTGCCATGGATATCTCGGATGTCTACTATAATCGGTTTTTCATAAACGGCATATCTCAAGGAACCTGGACCGATGCCCAACCTGGCGATACCGTACGCTTACGAATTATCAATGGTGGATCATCATCGTATTTCTGGTTACAATATGCTGGAGGCAAAATGACGGTTGTAGCAGCAGATGGTGTGAATGTAGAACCAGTGGAGGTGGATAAAATCCTGATCGCTGTCGCTGAAACCTACGATGTTGAAGTGAAAATTCCAGAAGATGGTATGGCATATGAGTTCCGCGCCACCGCACAGGATATTTCTGGTCATGCTTCGGTGTTTCTAGGCGAAGGTATGAAGATGAATGCACCCGATCTTCCCCGAGTAAATTACTTTGAGATGATGCGGGAAATGAACAACATGGGCAAGATGGAGGGTATGAATATGTCACGTATGAAAGGTATGGATATGGATGACTCTCTACCCCACGAGCACAAGATACAATCAGATTCGACATCGATCGTAGTGGATTCAGCAATGACTATGCCGGTGGACACCACGGTGAAAGCAATGGACATGGAAGGTATGGATATGAGCAGTATGAACATGGAAAGTAAGGAAGAAGTTACCCTTTCCTATGGTATGCTGCGGTCGCCACAACCGACTACACTAGAAACGGCCAAATCCATGCGCGAAATCAACCTCACACTCACTGGCAACATGATCCGGTATGTGTGGTCATTTGATTACGAAACGCTTTCGCAATCGGACAAAATTTTAATTCGAAAAGGTGAGAATGTGAGGATGACGTTAGTGAACAACACTATGATGCGTCATCCCATGCACTTGCACGGGCACTTCTTCAGGTTTATCAATGGGCAGGGAGAATACGCACCCATGAAGCATACGTTCGACATTCAGCCGATGCAAAGTGTGACGATAGAATTTTACGCCAACGAAGAGAAAGACTGGTTCTTTCATTGCCATATACTCTATCACATGATGGCAGGAATGGCGCGCGTGGTAAGCTATGAGAACTCTTCACCAAACGCCCAGGTAACGGACAAAGATCAGCGTAAGCTTTTCAATGAAGACAAAGCCTCTTTTCTATGGGGACAAACCAAAATTGCCAGTGATGCTGTATTTGGCTTTGTAAATCTAGTTGGAAACAGAGGGGTATTCGGATTTACCTACAGGGTAAGTTATAAAAATCAATACGAGTTTCAACCCGACTATGAGCGCTTCCTTGATAAGAGGCAGTTCTTTTCAGCCTATATAGGGGCTGATATTCGAAACACAAGGCAAGTAATTGAAGCGGGAAGGCTTGCAAACAGACAGGTAGCCGTATTGGGTATACGTTATTTATTGCCAATGTTTTTGCTGACAGAGTTACGGATTGACCACCGAGGTGAGGTTCGTCTCCAAGTCGCACGTAACGATATACCCATAACCAGAAGACTCCGACTTAGTTTGGTTGGAAATACAGACAGAGAGTATAATGTTGATTTTGATTATTATATCCGCAAGTACGTCGCCATACATGCCTCGTATGATTCTGATTACAAATTTGGTACTGGTTTAACAATATTATGGTAGTTTCTAGTTGATTGAAACTCGCTTACTTTACAATTGAATCATCCGTTAGTAGAATTGCCTCTATGACTAAAAGCAAGGCTTTCATCAAGGAAAAGCTTTCTATAGGAAATGCTAAATGTTACCTTTGATTATTGCTGTTCAATGGATAGTTGTGCTGACAGTTGCTACACGGGAGTTCTTGAGGAGTTAATGCCTCTGAATTCTGCGAAATTCAAGATAGTCCGATTCTGACCGATGGCTTTCTTTTTGTACCGAATCTTAAGGCCATTCCGGAGTATTCCCGCCCCTCATCCAATGTTCGGTATTGTTTTCTCTCCAATTCTCGTACCCTGGGATTTTAGCTATCTTCGCCGTATGCGAATGGTTGCGTTACTTCTGATTATAGTCGGTGTCTCCGGATGCGGTAAGAGCGATGCAGTCGAGCCGGCCCTAACCTCCATCGATGGTAATTGGACATACGCCACTCCCGACGGAACCATCAAAGTGGATTTCAAACTGACGTTGAGCAATATGGATGTTTTATCCATCTCGAATTCCAAAATTGTCGTTAGCAATACGCCCGGGGAGGCTGCCGGCCAACTTACCATGGTGGATCTGCCCTCCATCGAGACCATCCGCATCAATGCTAACGATCCCGCCCTGGTTCAGCCGTATTCCATCACGTTTCGTGAATGCTCGGTGGCTTCCGATTTCAAACGAATTCTTGTAACCAGTGCCGAGTACACGTATCCGTGGGGGACGGTCAAGACGTTGTCCAACATTACAATTACAAGAAAATCCTGATAGGATGATGCTATCACTTTCGCGCACACTTGTCCTCGTTGCCGGGATCACACCACCGTTGCAGTCCCAGGTTCCCTATAAGTCCAATGAGGAGTTCAAGGTGGAGATGGAATACGTCATCCGGCCGCGGCCGCTGTCAGGAAACTCCTCCATTGATCTCATGGAAACGGAACGGGACAGAAACAGAAAAATGTCCGGAGGTGAGCCGTTGCCATACCTAATCCTTTATGTAAGCATGCTGCAGTTGTCAGACAAGGAGGAGCGGGTCGGGTGTGAGGACAGCATGGGCAAAACACGGCTATCCCGAAAGGCGGAGACCAACAAGAAATACAAACTCGACCTGGGGTTCACCGACGATGTGAAAGACCGGGTTTCAGCGCATGAATTCACCATCCTCCTAACTTCTAAAGATAAAGGGGAGTCCAGCCGCATTGTCCTGTTCATCGATCAGGATGGCACGTTCCTGGTGAACGGAGAGAAACGGGGAAAATTCTAGTTTGACTCTCAGGAAAGCTCTCCGCTCATAAAAACCCCTTCCATATTTCGGTTCTAATGTTATTACTTTGCAACGCTTGTTTACATATTAATTCTATGCGAAAAATTCTTCTCCTGCTTTCAGGCATTTCCTTCATTATACCTTCCCTGGGTCAGGTGGGTCAGCCCAGCGCTTCGGCTATCCAGCTCAAACTCAGAAAGCTCAACGTGCTTGCCTCCGTATTGTATGTAGCCGCCCATCCCGACGATGAGAATACACGCGCGATTACCTTTATGAGGAACGACCGGCTGGCCGCTACGGCGTACCTCTCCATGACGCGCGGCGACGGGGGGCAGAACCTGATCGGTCCGGAATTGCGTGACCAATTGGGCCTCATCCGGACTCAGGAATTGCTCGCTGCCCGCAAGATTGACGGGGGCCAGCAGTTTTTTACGCGGGCCAATGACTTTGGATTTTCAAAAAATGCTGCGGAGACATTTGCTATTTGGGGAAAGGATGAAATCCTATCGGACGTGGTGAGCGTATTGCGGGAATTTAAACCCGACATCATCCTTACCCGCTTCCCACCCACAGAGCGCGCCGGTCACGGCCATCATACTGCATCGGCCGTATTAGCCATCGAAGCTTTTGACCTGGCAGGCCGCGCAGACGTTCTGCCGGAACAAGTGAAACGGTTTGGCACCTGGCAGCCCAAGCGGTTGTACATGAACACGGGCCGCTTTTTTGATCAGTCCATCAATGAAAGCACACCGGGCGTGGTCACCCTGAATATGGGAACCTATAACACGCTCCTGGGGAAATCTTATTCTGAAATAGCCGCAGAAAGCCGGTCGCAGCATAAGAGCCAGGGATTTGGATCCTCCGGCCGCCGGGGTGATTCACCCGAGTACTTTGTGTATACGAAAGGGGATAAGGCAGACACGGATATCTTCGACGGGATCAATACGACGTGGACGCGTGTCCCGGGAGGGGAAAAAATTAAACCGCTGGTGGAAAAGGCAATACGGGAGTTCAATAGCGAAAAGCCATATGCATCCCTACCGGTCCTTTTCCAGATCCGAAAGGAAATTGGAGCGCTGAGCTCTTCTGTCTGGAAGGAGCGGAAGGCGGAGGAAGTAAACCGGGTGATTCAGGATTGCCTCGGCCTATTTGTAGAAGTCACAGCCAGTGAGCCGTGGATGGCACCGGGAGAAGTTCTTACCGGTTCGTTTGAAGTGGTAAATAGGTCTGCGGCACCTCTCAAGATTCTGGCGGTGCATAGCGATGTTCTTTCCCTGGATTCTTCCATGAACCTTGACCTGCCTTTTAACAAACTCCTTCTTTTCAAAACAAAGAAGGCGGTGAATAAAGACGCGGGGTATTCTGATCCGTACTGGCTTCGGGAAGATCATTCTCAGGGGCTCTTCCGTATCCCGGATGTAGGATTTATCGGCAAGCCCGAAAACCCTCCTACGGTGGAAATATCGTGCACCTTCGAATCGGCGGGTGAGATCTTTCAGGTGACCGTACCGCTGGTTTACAAGTGGACAGACCCAGTGAAAGGAGAACTGTCCCGGCCCTTTGAGGTAGTACCACCCGTGTTTGTCAATCTGAGCAAACACGTGTATGTGTTTCCCGATCTGAAATCAAAAACGGTGAGCCTGCTGGTGAAGTCGGCATCTACTGACGGGGTGAATGGGGTTGTAAAACTTTCATTACCGGCAGGCTGGAAATCAGAACCGGCATCTATCCCGGTGGTAATCGCACGACGCGGAGAAGAAAAGAAAGTTGATTTCCAGGTTTTTCCTGCACCGAAAGGAGAGGGTTCTTTTACTATGGGCGCCCAGGTGGAGGTAGCGGGAAAAATCTATGCGATGTCTGTTGAAACGATTGCCTACGATCACATTCCTTTTCAGACGCTGCTTCCTAAAGCGAAGGCCAGCATTGTGCGCGTGGAAATCCGAAAGGAAGGCCAGGTGATCGGATATATTGCCGGAGCGGGAGATGATATTCCCGCGGCGCTTCGCAACCTTGGATACGAAGTTTGGGAGATGAAGAATGAAGAAGTGACTCCCGACAACCTGGCAAAGGTGGATGCGGTCGTCCTCGGCATACGCGCGCTTAACACCAATGAGCGGATAAGGCACTTCATGCCTGACCTGCTGAAGTACGTTGAGAACGGGGGCACACTGATTTCACAATACAATACCAGCAATGATTTCGAGATTGACAAGGATAAGTTTGCACCCTATCCGCTCAACATTTCGCGCGAGCGCGTGACAGAGGAAAACAGTGAGGTACGCATCCTGGCACCCGGTCATCCGGCGCTGAACTACCCCAACAAAATCACGGCAGAAGATTTTAACGGATGGGTGCAGGAGCGGGGGCTTTACTTTCCTGACAAGTGGGATCCAGCGTACACTGCCCTTCTCTCGCTGAACGATACGGGCGAACCGGCTCGTAACGGCAGCCTTCTTGTAGCGAAGTATGGAAGCGGTCACTATATCTACACCGGACTATCGTTCTTCCGGGAGTTGCCGGAAGGCGTAGTTGGGGCGTACAAGCTGTTTGCCAATCTTGCCTCCATGGGCAAGCCCTCGAAGCTCCAGAATCAAAAAGTAAAACCTTCGAAATGAGTGAATCAACGCCTGAAGAGAGGCCGCCGGTATTTGCACGCTGGCGGAGTTGGTACTGGCTCGTGTGGTTGACCATGGTGGCCCAGGTTCTCATCTACCTTCTAATCACCCTGTCCTTTTCATGAACACCCTCGACTGGACCATTCTTTTTGGCACGCTGGTGTTGATCGTGGTGTACGGTGTCTGGAAGACGCGCGGCGCCAACAGTATGAACAGCTACTTGCTGGGGAACAACACCCTTCCCTGGTGGGGAGTGGGGCTCTCCATCATGGCTACCCAGGCCAGTGCTATCACGTTCCTATCTACGACGGGACAAGCCTATGAGGACGGGATGCGGTTCCTGCAATTCTATTTCGGCCTTCCCCTGGCGATGATCATCCTTTCTATCACTGCCGTGCCGCTCTACCACAAATTAAAGGTGTATACGGCATACGAATATCTGGAGACGCGGTTCGACCGCAAGACACGGACGCTGGCTGCCTTTTATTTCCTGATGCTCCGCGGGCTTTCTGTGGGTATCACGATTTATGCCCCGGCGCTGATCCTCTCCACTATGCTCGGCTGGAGCATAAATCTCACAACCATCCTGATCGGAACGCTGGTGATGATCTATACGGTCTCTGGCGGCACGCGCGCGGTGAGCATTACCCAGAAGTATCAGCTCACTATCATCATGGGTGGAATGATAGCTGCGGGGTACATTGCATTTTCAGAACTACCAGAAGGTGTTTCTTTCGGCGACACGTTTCAGTATGCAGGCGAGGTCGGCAAGCTCAACCTGATTAACCTCTCGTTTGACCTGTCGGACCGCTACAACATATGGTCCGGTCTTATCGGTGGACTCTTCCTGTTCCTTTCCTACTTTGGCGCGGACCAATCGCAGGTAGGACGTTATCTGGGCGGAAGCTCGGTGCGTGAAAGCCGCCTGGGTCTGCTGTTCAACGGGCTGCTGAAAATTCCGATGCAGTTCATCATCCTGTACATTGGGATTCTGATCTTTGTGTTTTACCAATTCCATCAGGCGCCGCTTTTGCACAACCAGTCGCTGATGGCGCGGGCCATGCAGACGGAGTCACGTTTGGAAATTGAAGAACTCAATGGTTCCTATGACCAGGTGTTCAAACAGCGCGAACAATCCGCCATTGCGTTGATGAAAGCCATCCAGCAGAAGGATGAAGCTGGAGTAACTCAGGGGAAGGCGGATCTAAAAGCACTGCAGAAGACAGAAGCGGAAATTCGCACGAAAACCAAGGTGGCTATCAGCAAGGCGCTGCCCTCCGCCAACACGTTGGACAAGGACTACGTCTTCATCAATTTCGTGATGACTTATCTTCCTCACGGGCTGATTGGCTTGCTTCTCGCTGTTGTATTCTCGGCAGCCATGGCTTCCACCGCCTCCGAATTGAATGCGCTCGCGTCCACATCAGCAGTAGATATATACAAACGCTCTATCCGTCCGTCGGAGAGCGATGATCACTACGTGAAGGCATCAAAATGGCTGACGGTGCTATGGGCAATTTTCGGGATGCTGTTTGCTTCGGTGGCCAACCAGGCGGAGAACCTTATCCAGTTTGTCAATATTGTCGGGTCGCTGTTTTACGGTACAATCCTCGGGATCTTTCTCTCGGCGTTTTATATCCGGTTCCTGAAATCGACGGCTGTCTTCTGGGCGGCGATTGTGGGTGAGGCAGTGATCCTGTACCTCTATTTTTATACCGACGTGGCGTTTCTGCTGTATAATATCATCGGATGCCTGGTAGTTATAGTCGTGGCAGCATTGATTCAACTGGTACAAAATAAGAATCGCCCTGCAGGTTGATCTGCAGGACGATTGCTTGTGAACGGAAATGAAGGAATTACTTCAATCCGGCCATCAGTTCATTGTTCATCTTCACATAAGCGTCGTTCTTTCCCTTTTCAGCGGCAGCCTTGGATGCGGTTGCAGACTCCATGGCGCCTTTCTTGTCTCCCAGCGCTTTTTGAATTTTGGCTTTTGTATGCGACATCCAGTATGCGTCGGGACGTGCGGCCACAGCGGCGGTTACCCACTCAAGCGCCATCTTTAAGTCCTTGCCATTGTCCAGGTAGTAGGAAGCAGCGTTGTAAAGGTTGTTGGGATTGACCTTCGTGTTTGCCTCGATGGATTTCATCACCTTCGTGTCGAAATCAACTACGATTGGAACTTTGACAGAAACATTATCCCAGGAGAGATGAAGGTTGGCTGTCTTGTTGTCTTCCGACAAGTCAGAAACCTGAACGGTAAACGTCTCCACCTTTTCAGTCAGTTTGGCTGACTTAACAACGGCGCGTGCCTGATCTTTCGTCTGATCATACGCATCTACATTGCCGCCCATGGCCACATCCTTGTACAATATGACGGTCCACTCGGTGGCACCGGGAATGGTCAGTACCAGGTACTTGCCTTTCGGCACATCAGAACCGCCAAATTTAACATCGTCACTAAAGGTGATCGTGGTTCCGCTGTTTGCGCCAGTGCGCCATATTTTTCCAAATTGTTCCAGGTATTCCGGACCGGTTCCAAAAATTTTACGTCCTTTTACTTTAGGACGGGAGTACTCAACCGAAATATCAGTTAAGCCGACAACGGTACTTACAGCGCCGGCAGTGCTTGCAGCCGGTGTCTGTACTTGTGCCTGTGTGACCACGCTGAGGGCCACGGCAAAAAGCATCAAAACTCTTTTCATATTACTATTTTTGTTGGTTAATTATTTTTTGAGAGGTCAAAAATAGGATAGTTTACTCAAGGTTAAAAATATTTTACCATACAGTTTTACCGAATGGTCTTGTCAGCGGAATTTTATCAGCGAAAAAATGTCACCCGTATTGCCCGGGAACTTCTCGGTAAGACGCTTTATACCCGGCTAAACGGGATTACAACCGGTGGCATGATTGTTGAAACAGAAGCGTATTCCTGGAAGGAACGCGGATGCCATGCGTATAAAAATCGGAAAACACCCCGCAACGAGGTGATGTTCCGTGCAGGCGGGCTCGCGTATGTGTATTTGTGCTATGGCATCCATAACTTGTTTAATGTAGTAACCAATGTCGAAGGCATGGCAGAGGCGGTACTTATAAGGGCTCTCGAGCCGGTGGGCGGAATAGGGGAGATGGTGAAGCGTACGGGTGCCCGCACGGAAAAGCGAATGACTTCCGGCCCGGGCAAACTTACAAAAGCGCTTGGCATTGATCGGAGTTATAACGGATTCAATATGCAGTCGAAACAACTTTGGATAGAGGATGCCGGCACCGTAGTGCATCCCAGGAAAGTCATGGCGGTTCCGCGTATCGGGATCGACTATGCCGGAGAAGACGCGCTGCTGCCGTGGCGCTTTCTTTTGAAAGACAACCCTTGGGTAACTACCTTGCATGGAAAATAATGGAAAGCTGCGAATGATTCAATCAGTAATAAGGGCTACGCTGTTGACCGGGGCCCTGTTGCCTTGTCTTTTGAATGCGCAGCCGCTTTCGCAAAAGGCATTTGATCATCCCAACACACCCTACGACGAGCAGGCGCCCATCATCAGTCCTGACGGAAAAGTGCTGTACTGGACGGTGGCCAATCACCCCGATAACATAGCCGGAAAACGGGACGCTGGTGACATCTGGTATTCGGTGTGGACTGGGGAGGCTTGGTCCTTGCCCTTGCACGGAGGCACTTTAATTAATGACGCCGCTTACAACGCCGTGGCGGGATTCTCCAACGACGGCGACAGAATGTACCTGGTTTCTCACTACAGCAAAGAAGGCGTTGCCGGCACCCAGGGGATATCGGTTTCCCGTAAGGGTGCCACCGAATGGTCTGCGCCAGAAAATATTTCCATCCCGTATTTCCTGAACCGGTCGCAGAGCACACAGGGTTTCCTGTCAACAGCTGTGGAAGCATACGTGTTCGCTGCGGAGTCGTACGGCACGCTGGGCGGGGAGGACGTGTATGTTTCTGTCCTGAATGCAGGAAATTGGCCGGAGCCCCGGAACCTTGGCCCTGCAATCAACACACCTTTTCAGGAAATGAGTCCCAGCCTAAGCGCCGACGGTGAATATCTTTTTTTCTCTTCCAACGGGAGGAAGGGGTATGGGAGTTTTGATGTGTATTATTCAAAGCGTCTTGACGACACATGGACCAAATGGTCACAGCCGGTTAACATGGGGGCCAATGTAAACAGCGAAGGCCGCGAACTTTTTTACCGGACCCTACCGCAGTTTCGAATGGCGCTGTTCACCAGCACACTCAACAGCGACGGGTATGGAGATATTAAAGTGTATCGTCCGCCGCCGGACCTGAAAGATTCATTGTTCGTTCAACTTCCGGATACAATTGTAAAGATGGTGGAGATCATGCGGGACAAGCCAATTTCAGGAAACGAAAAACTGTTCCGGGTATTCGGACGGGTAACCGATGCGCGCACGAATGTGCCGCTCCGCGCTACGCTTACGTTCCACTCCGACTCGGTGTATAAGGCTACGGCCGGAGCGGACGGACGTTACGAAGTGTTTTTTCCTTCCGTGAATGCCTATACGCTGCGGGTAGAAGCAGGGGGGTATGTCGGGAACTTTGAAAAACTCGACGTTCGAACCTACGAGATGAAGGCGTTGGAGATGAACTTCAAACTGAACCCGATTGAGATTGGGGCCACCGTCAATCTGAAGAGCGTACTCTTTCAACAGAGCACGTTTACCTTGTTGCCGGATTCTTTTGATGAATTGGATCTGGTTGTTTCCCTTCTTTCGTCCAATCCGAAAATGGAAATACTACTTTCGGGGCATACCGATAACCGGGGAAACCCGCAGCATAACCAGCGACTGTCTCAAAAGCGTGTAGAGCGGGTCAAGGAATACCTGGTTTCCAAAGGCATCAATGCCAGGCGCGTTGCCGAGAAAGGGTTCGGTGGATCAAAACCGATTGCCGACAACAACACCGAAGAAACCCGCCGCCTCAACCGGAGGGTGGAGTTTACGATCGTCAAGGATTAGCAAATGCTATAATAGAAATCCAATTTCACAGAGGGACAAAGAGAAACCTCCCCGCCTGCCGGACAGGGAGGTTCACGGAGACATTTACCTCCGTGCAACTCCATTCTTCCCGTGTAACAGGATTTGTGAGTATAAATTCAATATCCCTTCGCCGTATCATCCGCCCGGGTACGATCCGGACCGCCCTCCAGTTTTCCGTCGGCTCTTACCAGGATGGCATCAACACGGCCGATGTTTCCACGCTGAACGATCTTGTGGCCCAGCTGTGTCAGCGTGAGACTGTCCTGCGAAGATAGCGCGCCCTTCTCCGGGATGACCTGATCTGGAAGCCATTGGCTATGCACCCGGCGTGCATCGACAGCCTCCTGCATCCCCATGCTGTGTTCGATGACGTTGAGAATAACCTGGAAGACAGACGTGATGATGGTTGACCCGCCGGGCGACCCAACGACAAGATGAAGCTTGTTGTCTTTCTCAACAATGGTCGGTGACATGGCGCTGAGCATGCGCTTGTTTGGTTCAATCTTGTTGGCCGTTCCGCCGGTCACGCCGAATACATTCGGCACGCCAGGCTTAGAACTGAAATCATCCATTTCATCATTAAGAAAAAATCCGGAGCCGGCAACAACGACCTTGGAGCCAAACCAGAGATTCAACGTGGTGGTTACGGCCACTGCATTTCCGTCTTTGTCAACAATAGAGAAGTGCGTAGTCTCTTCCGACTCGTAGCCCGGAATGGTGCCGGGCATGACGTCGGAGCTGGGTGTGGCCATGGTGGCATTGAACGACTTCATCCGCTCTGCGATGTACTGGTTGTCTATAAGTTCAGCTATCGGAACTTTGAAGAAATCCGGATCTCCCATGAATTTGGACCGATCCGCATACACCCGTCTTTCTGCTTCTACCATGGCGTGCACGGTCTTGGCTGAATTAAATCCCCACTCGCCGATAGGGAAGGGCTCCATCGCCTTCATTAGCTGAACAACACAAAGTCCACCGCTGGAAGGAGGGGGCATGGAAATAATTTTGTAGTTCTTGTAGCTGGCTACAACCGGTTCGCGCCAAATCGCGCGATAGTTTTTCAAGTCTTCCAGCGTAATGAGTCCCTTGCCGCGTTTCATTTCCGCAACAATGTCATCTGCTGTTTTGCCTTCATAGAACCCGGCCCTGCCAAGATCGCGGATGCGTTCCAGGGTGTGGCCGAGGTCGATCCACTTTATGGAATCGCCGGCGCTCCACCCGGCGCGCATGAGAAACTCGGGCATTACCGTATTATGTTTTACAAGATCCTTCTGTAGTTCATTCAGGGAATTGGCTTCTCGCTCGGAAAGGGGGAAACCGTTGAACGCGAGGTCAATCGCCGGTTGTACCAGGTCCTTCCAGGGAAGAGAGCCGTACTTCTTGTGTGCCTCCACCATGCCGTCCACCGAACCGGGGACACCGGAAGAAAGATGTCCCGCCAAGCTTAGGTTGTTGACGACATTCCCGGCTTTATCAAGGTACATATTGGTAGTGGCCAGGGCGGGAGCCTTTTCACGGTAATCCAGCGAATTGGTGGATCCGTCTTTCATACGGATGACCATGAATCCGCCACCACCGATGTTGCCGGCGGCCGGGAATACAACGGAAAGGGCAAACTGTACGGCAATGGCTGCATCGACCGCATTGCCTCCTTTCTTCATGATGTCTACGCCCACTTGCGATCCGAACTGTTGGGCAGAAACGACCATGGCCGAGTCAGTGATCAGTCCAACCATCTTCTCCTGCTTCGACGGCTGACAGGCTACAAGTAACGCGATGAAAAAGGGAATGAATAATCGTTTCATGAAATAAAGTTTCGTCTATTTGAACCTAAATGTATTATTTCTCATTGAACTTACTATGAGCCTGCGTAAAGAAAAGGCCGCGCGGTTGAAAATCGCCGTCCTGGAGTACATGATAAAGTTGATCGGCAAAAAGCCGTTTGACGATCTGTATGTCGACGACATCTGCTCAAAAGTCAAGATCTCAAAAGTCACGCTCTTCAAGTATTTCCCCACAAAAGAGGATATCCTTTCCTACTATTTCCGAGTCTGGTGCCTGCGGCGGTCGGTGGAGTTGTTTGAAAAGCCGCGCGAAGGAGTACAAGGTATCTATTTCCTGTTCGACAAGCTGAGTGAAGATTATGAGCTGCACCCGGGTATCATCCTGAGCCTGGTGGCCTATCTGTCTAATCCCAAGCGGCCGCCCAAACCTTTTCCGCTCAAGCCGGAGGAGAAAAGACTTCTCTTTCCTAACAAGCCTGACGTGCAGTCCATTGATATTGTGTCATTGGATCAGATGTTTGAGAAGTTTGCTTTGGAAGCGGTCTTCAAGAAAGAAATTACTAAAACAGCTTCCACGAAAGACATCACCTACTTGCTGGCTGCTCTCTTCTACGGGTCGGTCGTAAACCTTCATCTGAATCAGATCGACCCGACCCGGATTTTTCTTCGCAGGAATGTGGAGTTGCTGCTGAAAGGACTTCACTAGGTGACAAGGTCTCAGCCTTTCATCTTGACTGTGCGCACGCCCTGTTTTTCAAACAGACGAAAATGTATTCTTCCGACATGAATCTTCTTGTGCCACCGGCTGTTCTTATACCAGGTGTGATGGTATATCGGCTTCTTCACGCGGACCGTGTGCGAGTTCTTTGATCCGGAACAGGCGCCAAGCAGAAGAAAAGCCAGCAAAAGAATTACGAGTTTCATACGTGTTTAACGTTTAAAAATAGTCATTATTTTCTTGTTAACTTCAGGGTGAATTAATCGCTATCAACATGACCTACTACACAACTTCATCAGAAGCCATGACCGCGCTGAAGAAGAAGGGTTATACGGAAGATCTCAACCTCCATCCAGAGTGGATCGAATGTCCAAAACTGGATTTGCGTCTTAAGCCCGAAGAATTTCATGTGGATGAGGTGTACCGCTTCGAAGGGATGAATAATCCGGCCGACAGCGAAATACTTTATGCAATCAGTTCCACACGGGGAGTGAAGGGATTGCTGATAGATGCGTATGGCGTCTATGCAGACGCGATCAATCCGGAAATGGTAAGAAAACTTACTATCGACTCAAGAACGAAGCATTAAGGATGCACAGCATGGCCTGTATTGCGCTGCCTGATCTTCTTGCGCCGATTCAACGTGAATGCGCCCGTGTGCCCGGCGCTTTGAAAGGGGTTCATTGCCTGGCTTTCTCTTTAATAGGAGCATTCCTGGTTCCAAGTATGACCGTGGCGCAGCCGGTTCCCGTGGTTGTGCTGGATGGGGTCATAACGGAGATCAAAATTGGGGAGAAGATTCTATTTCCAGCGCGACCGGTGGTTTCGTATCACGTGGGCAGGTCGCAGTTTTCTTCCGGCCAGAAGTCACCCGTGGAGCTTTCTTTCCAGACTCCTGCAAGGGGACAGGCATCCGTAACAGTAACGTTCACAAACAGAACCACAGATACCCTTCAACTCCACAACGTAGTGCCCTTCGCACCGGGGAGCACGGACGTGTTTATCTCCGGACGGGGGAATCACCGTCTCTCCCGCACCTATTTGCACCGGCCGGGTATGCAGCCCGTCAATGTCATTGTACCCGACAACGCCTGGGAATTGGGGTACGCGAGCCTGGCGATGAAGGATGGGAATCAGGTGTACGGACTTGCGCGTCGCGAGATCAACTCCTGGAAGAAAGCAACGCGTAAACGTTTTGAGACGTTCCTGCATCCGGGAGGTTCTGTCGTGTACACTATTTTCATTGAACCATTCAGCGGCGGCTGGCAGGAGGGTATGCGCAAATGCTTTCAGGAACGGAAGCTGTACGATACAGAAGCGTTTGATGATGCCTTGTACCGCCGGGAGGACTTGCACTGGATTCGCAACGCCTACGTCATGCACTTAATGATGGCGTGGGATAAAGATTTTTATGACATCACCAACGGGACGTTTAGCTGGAGTAAATTTCAACAACGCGGAAAAAAATTGTACGGCGGCGATGATGTGATCTGTCTTTGGCCTACCTGGCCTACACTGGGCCTGGACCCGCGGAATCAGTTTGACTTATACCGTGATTTGCCCGGCGGACTCCCTGGGTTGCAGATTCTCGCCGATTCCCTGCGCAGCCATGGTACCAAATTCTTTGTTGCATACAATCCGTGGGACGAAAGCACGCGTACTGAGGGTCACCTTAAGGGACTCGCGGCCCTCATCCGGGAGACATCTGCCGACGGGGTGGTTCTTGACACAAAAGGGGAGTCTTCCGGGGAGTTGCAGGCAGCCGCCGACGAAGTGCGGCCCGGCGTTGTTATGTACAGTGAAGGGATGGCCGTGCCCAAAGACATGCAGGGAATCGTATCCGGAAGGGTGCACAACGCGCTGTACTATCCGCCGATGTTGAACCTCAACAAACTGATTCAACCGGATTTTTCCATCTTCCGTGTGGCGGAAGTTTTTAAGGAACCGATCCTTCGCGAATACGGCGTAGCTTTTTTTAACGGCTACGGAACCGAGATCAACCAGTTTGCGCCGGGCCACCCTGAATGGGAAGCGGAGCAGTATCGGTTTCTGGGTAGGACGTCACGGATTCTGCGTGAGAACAGTCCGAATTTCCATGGCAAAAATTTCCATCCGCTGGTTACAACACTCCGTGACAGCATCTGGGTCAATCAATGGCCAACGGAAAAAAAGATTATCTACACGATATGGAGTACGAAACCGGAGGGACTGCATGGTCCGCTTTTTGAAATCACTCCGCGGGAAGGATTTCACTGGGTAGATCTTTGGAATCACCGGGAAGCAGAAGTGATTCAACGCGGGGGAAAGCACTTTGTGAAAACGGACATGGATTCGTTCGATGCTGCATATCTCGGAACAAATAACGAAGGGACAGTCGGCTGCCTCGCCGAATTGCAATCCGTACTTACTGCGACGCTCGCAGGGGATGTGCTGACCATGCAGTCGGCAGAAGGATCCATCCGGCTTTGGGCCGGCGATCCGGACTATGAAAAGACGCCGGTTATCCTTGGAACAGGAAGCCATACCATATTTGTCGCACAAACCTTCGGCCGCTTTGAAGGGAAGCTGGTTGTTCAGGCATTTAGCGGTCGGAATCTATTGGACGAATTGGAACTCCAGATAATTCCAGGGAACCCCAGGCTCATCAGCAAGGTATCCTCGGTGCCTGGTGCAGGCTCGGTACCAAAAGGTTTGGTGACAATTCCAGCCGGATCGTTTCAGTTCGAGACAAGCCATGGGGACGCCTTCATTCCTTATCCAGAGGTGTTCGAAAAGGAGGTGGTTGCCTTTCCTTCGTTCTACATGGATCGCTTTCCAGTAACCAACGAACAGTTTAAGACATTCCTGACCGCGTCTGGCTATGTGCCAGGGGATATCAGTAACTTCCTGAAGCACTGGAGAAACGGGAAAATCATCCGTGGCCAGGAACGGTTTCCGGTGGTCTATGTATCATACGAAGATGCGGCGGCCTATGGCCGGTGGGCAGGTAAACGGCTTCCGACGGAACGGGAATGGCAATACGCGGCACAAACCGAAAAACGTAACGAGTGGCCGTGGAAGCAGTCCAAACCGGTCCGACGCACGGAGCAGGTAGTTACCGAAACATTGACGGTGACGACGCTGGAGGGAATCAACCCCAAAAACTGCAACCTGGGGGATGGGATGCCGTATGTTGTAGGAAAGTACCCGGCTGGGGCAAATCCCTTCGGACTGCACGACCTTGTCGGCAGTGTCTGGCAGCTCACCAACGACATCTATGAAAGCGGCAGTTACCGGTACATCATGATGAAAGGGGGGAGCTACTTCAAACCGTCTTCCAGCTGGTGGTATGTTCAGGGAGGGCCACGGGAACTTCACTACCGGCAGTATTTACTGCGCGTATCCGAAGGCTTTGAGCGAAATGCAACGGTGGGGTTCCGGTGTGTGGTCGACAGAAAGTAGCTGAATCAAGTTTGAAAAATCATTCATTATCAATAATTTAGCATCATAGACCTACTTCTTTACTCTAACTAGATTTTTTTTTGATATGAGAGCTATTTGGAAAGGCCATATTCGGTTTTCGTTGGTCACCATCCCCATCCGGGTGTATAATGCGATCGACAGCGGACAAACCATCAGTTTTAATCTGTTGTCGAAGGACGGTCACAACCCCGTCAGCTATGAGAAGAAGGACAAAGTAACGGGCAAGACGCTCAGGCAGGAAGACATTTGCAAGGGCTACCAGTACGAGCCTGGTCAATATGTCATCATCGATGATGATGACTTTTACAAAGTCAAACTGAAGAGTACCCGGGTGATTGATATCGAAGGATTCGTGAAGAGTGCGGAAGTACACCCCACGCTCTTTGATGCCCCATACTTTATCGGTCCCGACGGGGAAATCGCTGCGAAGACGTATGCACTCCTGTGTAAGACCCTGAAAGAATCAGGCAAGATGGGGGTAGGACGGGTGGTGCTTCGCGACCGGGAAACGGTGGTGCTGCTCACCCCGGAGGCGAACGGAATTCTTTTGTACAAACTCCGGTATCCCAATGAAGTTAGAAGTATAGGTGAAGTGCCGCAACTTATTGAGAATGTAAAGGTTGACAAGGCTCAGATCAAGATGGCTAAGATGCTTGTTGACAGTATGTCGAAGCAGTTTGTAGACATTGAGATGAAGGACAACTACCAGGATGCCCTCCGTGGGATGATTCAGGCCAAGATCGAAGGCAAGGAGATCGTTACGATTGCGGAAGAGGAAACGCCGGTGGTGGATATCATGACGGCGTTGAAGGCGAGCATTGAAAAGGCGAAGAAGCCGATGGAAAAGGCCAAGGGCAAGGTCGCCAAGGAAAAGAAGAAGGCGCAGAAGGAAACCAAGGGCCGACGCAAGGCCGGCTAAAGTTGTACAGGGTTTTCGGATGCGGTATCTTTGTCCCGCATGGCAAAGGTTGTCAAGTTTCCTATCCAGCCTCCCGAGAAATTCGGTTTCAGGCGTGTCCGCAAGAAGCGGGAAGCTCCTGCGAAGCGAAGCAGTCAGCTCAATTTGTTTACGGGTGGAAAGGTCATCAAGCTCCATCAGCTCAGTGCCTTTGATGAGGCCCTCTTACTGGATGAAAACAATGACAAATCCGCCAAAGAGCATTACCTAAAGGCCATTGAGGAGGGGGACAGCGTAGCCGACGCCTATTGCAACCTGGGAATCATCGAATCAAAACTCCGCAGCTATCCGAAAGCCATTGACTGCTTTACGCTTTCGCTGAAAGAAGACCCCCGGCATTTCGAATCCCATTATAACCTGGCCAATCTGTATGCAGAAATCAATAACCTGCCGCTGGCCAAGGTGCATTATCAAACGTCTATCGTGTTGGAGCCTGATTTTCCGAACAGCTATTTCAACCTTGGCTTGACGCTGGCGATGAACCAGGAGGTAGATGCGGCTATCAACACGTTGTTGGAATACCGGCGCCTGGCCTCGGATGATGAGCACAAGCAGGTTGACGAGCTGATTGAATACCTTACCAGGGCCGTCCGGTAATACGATTACCATCACAAATACTAAGGCCCGTTTGCATTCGGAATCTTTCTACAGCGCCCAGATCGTTACATAAAAGAGAATCGCCCGGTACAACTCCAGCGAAAGCCTCAACACTAGGATCATCAGCACTGAACGCACGATCAGTTTGATGCCCCGGTCCTGATAGAACGTGTACCCGGCACGCAGCAGAAAATACAGATTGGTCATCACCAGGATGGCTGTCAATCCCAACTCGCCCAGCTGCGAACCCCGCAGGAAAACGGAAAGTACGATGGCGTTGATGAACAGGTTGAAGCAAACGAGTTCTACAGCCAGTCCGGCATGGTCGGTAAAATAGCGGTTCCGTGTTCGGTAAATGAGATTCAAAGGCAAGGAAACGACAATGGCGAACAGAATGACGAGCATTTTCGCCAGGCCCGCCGTCTTCTGGTCATACAGCAGTTCAAAGGATCGGATATCGCCGATACCCAGGGTGTTCATTTTCCAGACGATGACGTCTACGGTATACTCCCCGTGAATCGAATTCATCTGCGTCCGCAGGGATGCATTGAAGAGCTGAATGATGGGGAAAAGGAAATAGACCAGGTTGAGCAAAAAGAAGAGGGAGAGGGGCCGGAGATACTTCACTCTGCGTCCTTCGGCATGCTCAAGGGAAAGGAATCCCGGCCGGACGACGGTCAACCAGAGTGATTTGATGAACTTGGTATCTGAAAAGGTCAACGCGGCGAAGATTCCGCGGAGCAGCGTGCGGAAGGAGCGGTCCTTCGGCAGGATCACTTTCTCACCGCATTCATTGCAATACAGTCCATGGAACTTGCTGCTGCAACTCTTACAAATGTGTTGAAATTCTTCCGCCATGCTATCGCTTCAAAGCTAACTGTTTCCGGCAACCGCAAGCTTTTTCAATTGCCGCAAGGTCTTTCCGGCCCGGCTTATGAACGCCGCGGAGCCGTACGGCACCTTGTCCTCGAGTACCAGAGTCAGTTCGGAGCGCAAGGCCGGTTGTTCATGGGCGATGTTGAAGAGGACCGTCATGGCAAAGACACGGATCGCTACCGGTTCATTCGCGTTCGTGAGTAATTCAAAACATCGTTCGGCCGCCTCCCCCTGGAGGGTTCTGGGTATGGCAACAAACTGGAGCAGGCGCAGGGTGTTTCGCCGAACAGCATCGTGGACCCCCTGCGTTCCCAGATTCCGAATAACCTTCCGCAGGTGTGGCTTGATCAGGGACGGGTGCTGCTGCACACAATAACTCAGCGGCCAGGATGCCCGCTGCTGCACCACGTAGGAGCCGGTGAGGAAAAGGTCCATCAACTCAGCAAACCGGGAGGGATCCTCCCCGACATAACCCACAATTTTGCGGCGGATGGCTACGGAATGGTCCCGCAAAAGCGTTTGCATCATATTCATAATCAACAATTTACTTTAAATAAACATCCATAATGAATTGACTGTTAGGATAGTATAATACTTTATATTAGCTTCACATTCCATTTTAAACGATACGTTATGCTGGTATTTTTTGCGATCGTTGCCTTTCTGACCTTCCAATTAGGCCATTGTTTCCTGTGCTTCTATCTTATGGATGCACAAAGACACCGCCAATTGCTGACCAAGGGGCTACTGTCCTTTTTCTAACCGAAAGGCGTCAACAATCTCCTCCGAGATTCGTCTTGGCTTACCGGTTCCGGGATCGAGCAGGCACCACGTACTTTGTGCGCGGGCCAGTATCTTACCATCGGTACTGCGCTGGATAGAAACATGGCGCACCTGACGGGGTCCTTTGGGCGCATCTACCCAGGTGCTGGCTATCAGCTTGTCACCGGCGACTGCGGGAACCTGATAGTCTATTTCATGACGGAGAACCACCCACGCGCATGTCTTTCTCAGGGCCTCGGATGCTGCGTGCTGCCAATGGGCGGCAGCAACATCCTGGACCCATTGTAAATACACCACGTTGTTTACATGCTGGAGGTCGTCGATGTGTGCTTCTTGCACGAGGATTGGTATGCGGAATACGTCCCGATCGGGGGGCTGCGGTGTCATGCGTCAGCGTACTTTGCCGGCGGCTTTTTTGAAACCGGATGTAACCATATCCCGGAAACGGGTGGGAGCAAGGCGCTTCCAGAACCAGGCTTTGCGCGCGATCTTCGGAAGGATAATATACAATTCCCCTGCACCCGCCCGGTGCAGAATCTCCTGCGCTACTTCCCGTGCTTCCAATCGGGAATGATCGATAAAGAACTGCGTGATCTTTTTGACCCCGTCGCCTCCGCGGACACTTTGAGCAATATTTGTCTTGAAATAGGAGGGCTGGATGCAGGAAACCTTTACGTTAAAGTCACCAAGCTCACCGTACAACGTTTCGCTGATTGCCACCACCGCAGCTTTGGTCATGTTGTAGGCACCCATCGTCGGAGCGCAAGTGATTGCCGCAAGGCTTGCCGTATTGAGGATGTGCCCGGATCGTTGCTTTTTGAATGCCGGAATGAAAAAGTGGCAGCCGTAAATCACGCTGAGCTGGTTTACCCGGATCATCCACTCCCAGTTGTCGAGGGAATATTCCTCAAACGCACCGCCGTCACCGACGCCGGCATTATTAAACAATAGGTCGATGCCACCGGCCTTTTGGAGGAAATCGCCGGCCACGGTTTGATAGGCGTCGCGGTCTGAGACATCGAGGTGGAAGGGGAAAACCGCAGCACCCTGGCTCGTGAATTCCGCGGCCGCTTCTTTCAGTTTTTCGGCATTCAGGTCAGCAATCCCCAACGTCCAGCCATCCGCGGCCAGTTCGGTGCATAGTGCTTTTCCAAGACCCGAAGCAGCGCCCGTTACAAAAGCACGGCGACGGGGATAGGTGGTTGAGAGTTTGTAGGTCATAATTCGTTTAACAAAGATAGCGACAGCCCGGACTCATTTTTTCAGATTGCGTTTTTATCGATGGCCTCGCTGCCTCTTCTGGCCAGGTCATGAATCACATGGATCAGCTGGCCGAAGCGGGCATCCGTGGAATGACCTTGTTTCCAGCGGCTATAAATCTGCTGGGCGATGACGGCATTTTTAAACAATCCGAAGACGTAATAGAAAACCGGACTGTCCACTGCCCGCCCGCTTTTTTCCATGTAACGCTGCACCACCTCTGTCCGGGGCATATTGCCGGGAAGCCACGAGATGTTAAAGACCTTGGCGAGAGGCCCATCGCGTCCTTCTCCCCAGTAAGCCAGCGAGGCTCCCAGGTCCATCCACGGATCGCCGACAGTGGCCATTTCCCAATCCAGAACACCGATGATTTCGGAAAAATCTTCCCTGAAGACGACGTTATCGTATTTATAGTCGTTGTGAAGCAGGGTGGGTGCTGTGTCTACCGGCTGATTGAACATCAACCACTCCCCGAGGGCGTCCATTTTTTCAATAATATCGGTTTGGGCTGTCTCATAGCGCCGCGTCCATCCTTCTACCTGTCTTTGGATATACCCTTCGGGTTTTCCAAGCTGATCCAACCCTGTATCATAAATATTGATGGCATGCAGCGCAACCAGGTTGTCTACGAGAGCTTCCGAAAGTTTCTTCATTTCTGCCGGTGCAAGCCCGATTTTTTTCACATCGCCCGGCCGGAGAATGATGCCGCGCAATCGCTCCATGATGTAAAACGGTGCCCCAATCGCATCGACCCCTTCGCAATAGTGCAGGGGTGTCGGAATTTTCTGGTAGTGATCCTTCAACAAGGACAGCACCTTAAATTCACGGCCCATGTCGTGCGCAGATTTTATAGCCGCACCAAAAGGTGGGCGGCGCAGGATGAATTCACCGGTATCAGTCATCAGCAGGTAGGTCAGGTTGGAATACCCTCCTGGAAACTGCTTTTGTGCCACCACGACTCCAAGGTGGGGCGCATGACCTTGCAAGTATACGTTGAGTTTTACGAGATCAAGTTCTTCTCCCTTCCTGGAATCGACAGGCTCATCGGTTTGCATAGTCGCTCGGCTTACTATTTTTTTCGTTTCTTCTCCAGGCCGTAGCCTTTCAGAATGCTTTGCGCCAGACTTTGTTTGTGCACCTCATCGGCTCCGTCCCAGATGCGAGCGCCACGTTCATGCTGATAAAGTGTTGCGAGCATCGTTCCGTCGGTAAGACCGAGTGCACCGTGAACCTGAATCGCCCGGTCAAGCACGCGAAGGACCATGTTGGCCGTGTAGAATTTGATTCCGGAAATTTCATAGCGTGCAGCAGCAGCACCGTCGGCGTCAATCGTTGTGGCTGTACGCAACACCAGTAATCGGGCTGCATCAATTTCCACGCGGCTTTCGGCGATGAATCCCTGAACAAACTGTTTTTCGCCCAGCATCACGCCATCTTCAATTTCGCGGGTGGCAGCGCGCTGACACATCATGTCCAGCGCCTTCTCTGCGATCCCGATCCAGCGCATGCAATGGTGGATCCTGCCAGGACCGAGGCGTTCCTGCGCAAGTTTGAAACCATGGCCCTCTTCGCCGATGCGATACGCAACCGGCACTTCACAATTTTCGAAACGCACCTCGGAGTGGCTTGCCCATCCGGCACCGGTTTCACCGAAGACCGGAATCTTGCGTACATGAACATATCCTTTGGTGTCTAGCGGTACGATGATCATGCTCGCGCGCTGGTGTGGCGAGGCCTCCGGATTGGTGACAGCCATGACGATGGTGAACGCTGCGCCTTCAGCACTCGATGTAAACCATTTATGCCCGTTGATTATGTAGGAATCTCCTTTTCGAACGGCCGTGGTACCCAGCCGCGTTGGGTTCGATCCGGCAAAGGCGGGCTCGGTCATGGAGAAACAGCTCCTGGCTTTTCCTTCCAGCAGCGGATGCAGAAATGAATCTTTTTGGGAGGCCGAGCCAAACTTGCTGAGCAGCTCCATATTTCCGATGTCCGGAGCCTGGCAATTGAAGGCATAGTGTCCGTAAAACGGTGTGCGTGACAGGGCTTCACTGATCTGTCCAAATTCACATAGCGTAAGCCCCAGCCCTCCTTCATTTTTAGGAAGGTGTAGTCCCCAGAGTCCGGCTTTCTTGACCAGCCCGCGCTTTTCGTTCAGCAGTTTATAGGTAGCCTCAATGGTCCGCTGGTGATGCCCCGCTTCCAGCGGAAGCAATTCCGCTTCGACGAATGATTTTACTTTCGGAAGCAGTTGCCGGAGACGGTCGGTAGCAAAAATATTTTCCACGGATAGGGGGTTAAAGGTTTAAATGGTTGTGCCGCCATCGGCGGTAAACAGCGTGCCGGTACAGTATCCCGACACATCGGAGGACAGGAACAAGGCGAGCGCAGCGATTTCTTCCACGGTGCCCATTCTTCCCATCGGCACCATCTTCATAAAGCGTTTCAGCATGGCCTCATCCTGCCACAGCGCCTGCGAGAATTTCGTTTTGATAAGACCGGGGCAGATGGCGTTGACGCGAATGTTATCAGGACCCCATTCTTTGGCAAGCACCCTGGTGAGCATATTGAGGGCAGCTTTGGAGACAGAATAGATCCCCAGGCCGGGATCGGGGGTATCGCCTGCTATGGAACTTAGGTTGATAACGGATCCGCCGCCGCGATTCTTCATGATGGGGTAGGCATGCTTGCACAACTCGAAAGGTGCTTTCACATTTACGTTCATGATTTTGTCATAGGCCCAGTCTTCGGTCTGAACCACAGGTCCGTAGGCGGGGTTGGCCGCTGCGTTGTTGACCAGGATATCGAGGCCCCCGAACTTCGCTGCTGTCGTTTCTACCAGCATGGCGCATGTAGCAACATCCCCGGCATTTCCTGCAATGGCAAGACAGGATCCGCCGGCCGACTGGATCATGCTCGCCACCTTGTCGATTTCTTCCTGCTTACGCGAATTGATGACAACGTGGGCCCCGTGTGCAGCAAGCGTTAGCGCGATCGCCTCCCCAATGCCTTTGCTAGCGCCCGTGACCAGCGCTACTTTGTTCTTCAGATCTTTCATGGTGTTTTGTTATTTGTGCGCCTGGCAGCAAGTAAAGGAAAGTTGTCTTCTTTTGGATGATGGAAATCAGGCGGGTCTAAAAATATCCAGAACCTTGTACAATTACTATACATTTTTTGATAATGATTGTACCTTGTAAACCTGCTGAGAGCTTTATGTCAAAACGCGTTATAATCTTGCTGGTGGTTGGCCTTGCGATATCGTCATGCACGAGCAAACTTACATCTACCGAGGGGGTTCAGGAGCCATCGCTGAATTGGGAAGCCCTGGCTGGGAACATCATGGAACGATGCAATCTCCAGAAGGGAGAACGGGTAATACTCATCGGGCTACCCGGACGCTTTGACCCGCTTGTTCCCCTGTTGGAAAACATGATATTCAAGAGGGGTGGCATCTACCTCGGAACACTCAGCGTAGACACGGTGAATGTACCTGAAAACTGGAAAACGGACTTCGTCCGTGCTACGGAAGGAAAATCTCGCGAAGATTTGGTGGATCACTTTGGAGACATCGATCTGGGCATCATGCTCCCCGGCGCTACACCAGCTCATGTACCGTATGCCGCGATGCAAGAGGTGCTAACCATGGGAAAGGGCCGCACCATTCACTTTCACTGGAGCGGCGCCTATGACATGCAAGGGCTGCCGATTGAAATAGACCCGCGCGTGGACAAGGTTTACACGAAAGCACTCCTTGAAACAGACTATAATGCACTTGCTTCCATCCAGCGCCAATTCGAAGAGGCCGCACGCAGTCAGGAGATTGTAGTAACTACTCCAGCGGGGACCAACATCCGGTTATCCATAGGAGATCGGGCGATGACCAGGCAGGATGGAAATGCTTCGCTAACCCGCACGCAGTATGCGCAGACACTCATTGATCGGGAGGTTGAATTGCCTGCCGGCGCCATCCGCGTCGCACCGATAGAAGAGTCGGTAAACGGCACGATTGCTTTTCCCGACGGTGTCTGGAACGGTCAGCGTGTGCAAGGACTTGTCCTCACATTTATAAATGGAAAGGTTTCAGACATGAAAGCAACGGCTGGCCTTACCGCCGTCAAAGAGGAGTTAGGCAAGGCCGGCGAGGCGGGTCGATCGTTTCGCGAGATCGCTGTGGGCTTCAACCCGCTGTTGGATATTCCCTCAGACAAGACATGGATTCCTTATTACGGCTACGGCGCTGGTGTGGTGCGCTTGTCGCTGGGTGATAATACGGAGTTAGGAGGGAACGTTTCCGGCGGATACGTGCGTTGGAATTTTTTCACCGATGCCACAGTCATAGTCGGTGGTGACACCTGGATCAAGGATGGAAAACAGATCAGGTAACAAAAGCTTAGAGCCAATCCCTGCAACCATTTATCCCTAAACGCATGCGAATATTTTTTCTCATTTTCCTTTTCTCGTTTACCGTCGCAACGGCGCAAAAGCGAAAACCCGCTGAGGAAACGTATTATCCGGGCGTTGATGCGGAATGGAAAAAAAGGAATCCTGCGGAGATGGGCCTCCATGCTGAGAAGCTCAAAGAGGCCATTGCCTTTTGCATTGCCAGCGAGTCGCCGAATCCGCGCAGCATGGAGTTGTCGCACTACCAGAGCTTCGGCAAGGAGCCCTTCGGAACAGGCATTGGTCCGTTCAAGGATCGTGGGGATGTTTCGGGATTGATCGTGTACAAAGGCTACATCGTAGCCGAGTGGGGAGATCCGTACCGGGTGGACATGAGCCACAGTGTCACCAAGAGTTTCTTGTCGTCGGTGATTGGCCTTGCAGTCGACAGAGGACTTATCCGCAGTGTTCACGATACGGTGTGGAAATATGTGCCTCCGGTCTTACCCTATCAACCAAATCAAACGGGTGACAAGGCTGCCATGCTGGGCCAACCGCAATTGCTCACTCCGTTCGAGACGCCTCACAACCGGACGATCACCTGGGATCACTTGCTCCGCCAGGTGAGCGACTGGGAAGGTACGTTGTGGGGAAAACCGGAGTGGGCTGACCGTCCAGGCCCAAAGCCGGCAGAATGGATGACACGGCCGCGCGTTGCGCCGGGCTCGGTGTATGAATACAATGACGTGCGTGTAAATGCACTTGCGCTGGCGGGCTTGTCTGTCTGGAGAAAACCGCTGCCCCAGGTCCTGAAAGAAAATATCATGGATCCGATCCAGGCGTCGAACACCTGGCGCTGGTACGGATATGAGAATTCCTTTGTCGTGATCGACGGACAGATCATGCAGTCGGTGAGTGGAGGCGGACATTGGGGTGGTGGGATGTTTATCAACGCACGTGACATGGCACGCTTTGGATACCTCACCCTGCGTAAAGGGAAATGGCGAGACAAGCAACTTCTTTCTGAAAACTGGGTGAGCATGGCAACGACACCAACCTCGGCAGAACGCACCTACGGGTTCATGAATTGGTTCCTGAACACAGACAAAAAACTATTGCCCGATGCACCGGCTTCGGCGTTCTACCATCTCGGCAATGGAACCAACGTGGTCTATGTGGATCGCGAGAATGATCTGGTGGTCGTGGCCCGGTGGATAACATCGAATTCCATGAATGAATTTATTGCTAAAGTTTTAGCAGCCAGACAGTAGGCAACGCATAACCAGTTTCTGAATGGAAAACACCGAATTCCGCGCGCAGGCCCATCGCCTGGTGGACTGGATGGCCGACTACCTCGGGTCCATCAAGGAGTATCCTGTCAAGCCTTCGATACAACCGGGGGATATCAAAAAACAACTGCCGACAGCGGCGCCATCTTCCGGGGAATCGTTCGACGATATCTTCAAGGATTTTAAGGATATCATCGTTCCCGGAATGACGCACTGGCAGCATCCACAGTTTTATGCATACTTTCCTTCCGGGTCCAGCGAGCCGTCTATTCTGGCGGAAATGTTAGCTACCACACTGGGCGCCCAATGCATGATCTGGCTGACCTCGCCGGCAGCCGAAGAGCTGGAGGAGCGGATGATGGAGTGGCTGCGCGAAGCGATTGGTTTGCCATCTGATTTTATCGGTGTCATTCAGGACAGCAGTTCTTCATCCAATCTTGTGGCGATGCTTACTGCCCGTGAATGGAAATCAAATTTTGAAATTAATAAAGCAGGATTTTCCGGAAAGGAAAAATTCCGTGTTTACACGTCTGCTCAGGCTCACTCATCTGTTGATAAGGGTGTGCGCATTGCGGGATTTGGAATTGACAATCTTGTGAAGATTGACACCGATGCTGACTATGCGTTGATTCCGGAATTGTTGGAGAACGCCATCCAGGAGGATATTAAGAATGGTTTTGTGCCACTTTGTGTTTTGTCTACAATCGGAACAACCAGTTCCACTGCTAATGACCCCATAGAAGCCATAGCCATGATCTGCGGGAAGTATAGTTGCTGGCACCACATTGATGCGTCCTATTCCGGCAGCGCATTGTTGTTGCCGGAAATGCGTTGGATGAGCAAAGGGGTGGAGCTGGCTGACAGCTTCGTATTCAATCCGCACAAATGGATGTTCACCAATTTTGACTGTTCGGCATATTTTGTCAAGGATAAGCAGGCATTGGTAAATACGTTTAGCATTATGCCTGAATATCTTAAAACTCCCGAGGATAAGTTGGTCAACAATTATCGCGACTGGGGAATACCGCTAGGTCGGAGATTCCGCGCTTTAAAACTATGGTTCGTGTTGAGGAGTTATGGAATAGCAGGATTGCAGCAGCGATTGCGTGATCATATTTCGTATGGGCAATGGGTGAAGGATCAAGTGTTGAACGCATCTGGATATGAACTGATGGCGCCGGTGCCATTGAATCTGGTGTGCTTCCGGATTCATCCGAAAGGTATCAGTGATGAAAGTGAGTTGGACAGGATCAATGCAGAATTGCTGCAGACTTTGAATGCAACCGGAAAGATTCTGCTTACACAAACCAGATTGTCGGGTAAATTTGTAATTCGGTTTGTAGCGGGGCAAACACATGCTTCTATGGAGAGTGTTAAAGAGGGATGGACTATCGTAATGGAGTACGCAGATAGGTCTCTTCATGGTTGATCCGCTCAATCATTTCAACGACTTTTTTATTTGATTAATATGCAATTTTGGGTAGCTTGAGCATCTGCTTTCTGAACAGAAGCAGTTTTGGATTGTTTAAAGCATTTTTTAAAGCATTTTTTGTTTTGTCCCACTCGACGAAACCGGTGAGTAATGTATTAACCTAACCCAAAATTACAATGCATTTACTTAAGCGAACACTTGGTATGGCGGCAGCCGTGTTGCTAGTCCCCATACTGGCTTTTTCCCAGCAGACACCGGGATCCGAAGCGTACCCCGCTATCTGTCTTGCGCCGATTCCATTTTTCGATGACTTTGATGACGGCTTCGTAGTTTTCCGTGACGGCACCCGGCTGGATGGAAAAATAAATATCAAGGACTATGAAAAAAGCGGAGAACGGATCAATCTCACTACCAAGGATGGCAAGAAGCACAAGCTAACCACAGATGCTTTGAAATATTTCGGCCTCAATATCAACATTCCGAGAAACCAGTCGCCACTCAATCTATATGAATGGAAGAACGAGAAACAAAAGGAGAATAAAGGTGCTGAGCGCGGATTTGTTGTGCTTGCATCAGGAGATACACTGGACGGCAAGATTCACATCGAAGGCCGCTCCTCAGACAGCCCAAGGGCTGAGGGTAATTTCTTTGCCATTGAAACGCTCACATTCACAGATAATACCGGGAAAGAAACCGAGTACAAACGTGATCAGATCAAATCATTTGGAAGAATATTGCCCTGGGAATTATCTCCGAATGAAATGTGGGATTGGGGCCGCGGTGAACTGTTTGGCAAAAGGAAATCAAAGGCCCAGCCTGGATTTGCCATCATGTATGATGGAAGCCGTATAGAGGGAGAGATGCGCCTAGTGATCAAGAATAAAATGCAGAGGACCAAAGTGGACAGTGATGGTATGCCTTCAGGATTCGGTGGCAGTGACCCGGCGCCTAAGTCCAAGATCTACAGCGACATGGTAGATGAAATCTGGGTAATAAAGGAGGGAAAGGACGAAAAGCTTTCCATGGATGATGTGTATGCCTTTGGCGTTTCGGGCATGACGATCAATACGTTGACGAACAAGGGAAACAGGCTGTACCAACTGGAGGAGATGAACTTCCATGTTGGTAGCGTCACAACGCGGGACGGAAAAAAGTTGGAAGGGTATGTTGCCTTGCGCCCTTATGATAAGAATTATTATGGAATATACTACGCCGCAAAACCCGACGACCCGATTCAGATTATTCCCATGAAGGATATCACCAATATCACACAGATTATTAGTATGATTGAAGCTTTTGGAGAAGAGACGGCTGCGCCAAAAAGGAATACCAACATCAATGGATACATCGTGCAGGCAGGAGGTGAAAGAGTTGACGGTACGGTGAAACTGGTGGGTGACAACGAATGGTGGGCGAAGTCCATTGAGTTTACGGACAAGGAAGGATATAGTTTTAAGTTTGGCGATGCTGACCCGGGCATATCTTATTTTGTTTCCAACAATAGTATGTATATCCAATACGAAGACCTTTTCGTAAGGACAGACCGTGTCGCAGCGCCTTATGCCACCTATCCCGATCCGTATCCGGCGAAAGGCTCAAAATTTGGCCAGTTTGCTGCGGGTATGGCCATGCAGGCAGGTTCAATGATGATAGGGGAGATTGCGGGTCAGGCTATGGCCAGCGCCCAGCGGGGCGGGCTCGACATGTCTGGTGTGACAATCGGCGGTCAGGATGCGAGTGGGATGGGCTCTTCTATACCGATGTATAAGGAAGACGGTTCTGTCGGTGGATATATTCCAAGGACGAACGCGCAGAATATCATTGGAAGTTCCGTGTCCGGGATGCTGTTGAAAGAAATGCAAAAAGAACAAATCAAGAATGCGAGAAAGGAAGGACCCCAAAAGAGTAAGAACACGACTAACTGCATTTTTAATATTGAAACCGGAGAGAACGTGTATGCTTCAGCAGGTCTCCAATCTTTTCTCGAAGGATGTTACGATTACTATAGCCTCAGCAAGGATGAACAAAAGATTCTCCAGGGCAGTATGAAGGATGCCATTGACTTTCTTAACAAGTGCATGGCTAAAAATAAGAAGTAGTAAAAGATGCACCAGCAAGGGTCAGTAGACCAAGATCAAGCAGCCGCCTGGAAAGGGTGGCTGCTTGTTGTTTTTTCTTTCATGAGTTGCGTGTGCGTTGGGCAGCCAAGTTCCATATACAGCAACGACTATATCCCGTTCAAGTACAGCCTTATTTTTGGTGACCTTCCGCAGATGGCACATGACGGATCTCCGCTTACCAAACGATTTGCTATGCCTCTGGCTGACTATGGCGATCTTCAATACTACCGGGCTCACTATTCGAATGCGGCAGGGGGGTATTATAATGTCCTCGCGTCGCTGTCCAGCCAGGCAGGTGGGCCAGATCCAGAAAAAGACAAGTCGGGTTTAGCTGGCCTATCAACCCGCGCCCTTATTAGAACTATCCAGGTGGCTGGCCTCGATGATAAATCCTTCAAGGCATTTACGAGTGTTGCCAACACTGCTGGCATGCTGTATCATACACGCGGCAAATTTTCCAAAGCTGAAGAAGTGTTTCAGCGGGTTCTTGAGATGCGGGGATCACGATTTGGGAAGACCGGTCGGGAATTTGTCAACAGCCTGCACAATATGGCCGTACTGAAGAAAGATCTCGGTCAGTACGAAGAGGCGGAAAACATGTTCAACTACCTGGTTCCCACCTTGCGTAAACTTTTCGGAGCAAATTCAATGCAGTATGCTGTTGTCCTCAATAACAAAGCTATGCTGCTTGCCGAGCTCGGGAGGACCAAAGAGGCGGTAGCACTGTTGGACGAATCTCTCCACGTGGGGAAATCGGTATTCACTCCTGAGTATATTGATTATGAACGGGTGCTGACGAACCGCGCGCTAATTGATCAGGAGGCAGGGAACCTCGAAAATTCGGAAGCGCTGTACAAGCAGGTGATGGCCAGCATGGAGAAAAAAGAATTTGAGGATCATCCGGATTACAACAACGTGCTGGTGAATTATGGATCGTTGCTGGTGCAGAAAGGTGATCGCGGCATGCTTGCTTTTGTTACGGAAATATCTTCCAAGGTGAAAATGCGGTACGGGGAGCAGCATCCGCTTTATGCGAAAGCGCTTGGAAACATCGGCGACTTCTACGTTGCTGGCAATGATTTTGCAAACGCCCTGCCAGTCTACCAGAAAATTGCAGATATCCAGCTTACGCTCCTTGGGGATAAACATAAGGATTACCTGAAAACGTTGATGAAGATTGGGATATGCCAGTGGCAACTAAATAATACAGCCGCTGCTGCCTCTCAATTCAAGAGTGCTATATCCCAGTATATGATTCTTGTTGATCAGCTATTTCCATCGCTTAGCGAATCGGAAAAGGCCAAGTTCTGGGCCTCCTTGCGGCCCAATATTGAAACGTACATCGCCTTTACGCTGGATAAAAACCAGACGCAAGGGTATAAAGACATCTACGAACTGCAGATGAGGACCAAAGGACTTCTTATCAATTCTACGAACCGTACAAAGGCCGCGATTCTCGATTCCCAGGACAGTACGTTAGTATCCCTGTACAATGCGTGGATGGTCCGAAAGGCAACCCTAGCCACCTACTACAGTTCGTCGCTTGAAGACCTCGCAGAGGATAAGGTAAATCTACGGAACGAAGAAGCGGAGGCTAACGCACTGGAAAAAAAACTATCTGCCAAGTCTCAAAAGTTCACCGAAGTGTATTCCCAAATCCCGATTGTTTTTTCCGACGTGGCAGGTGCCTTGCAGTCGAAGCAGGCGGCAGTAGAGATCATCCGGGTACCGTTTGCCTACGGACCGCGTAAGGGGACAGTGGAGTATGCAGCCTTCGTTGTCAAACCCGGCGCAGCCTTGCCGGAACTCGTGCGAATGCGGGAAGGTGAAAAGCTGGACAAGCAGTTTCTCGCGTTCTACAAGAATGCGATCAAGGGCAAGCTGGCGGATGTGATGTCATACGGCAATTTTTGGAAGCCGATAGCGGACATGACAGCAGGAGCTGAAACGATTTACGTTTCCGTTGATGGCGTCTATAACAGCGTCAACCTGAATACGCTCCGCCTAGCTGACCATTCCTACGTGATTGACCATGCGCGGATCGTTCTTGTCCCCAACACCAAGGTCGTCGCTGTACGAACAAGCACAAAGGATGAGACAACGGACAGACAGGAAGCATTGCTCGTTGGGTCTCCGGAGTTTGGGGATGCAAACGTAATTGCACCACTTCCGGGAACACGGGCTGAAGTAGAAGCTATCCGTGGAATGCTTGATGCGAATGCAGTTCCCGTTCAGATTCTGACAGGTGCGGATGCATCGGAAGAAAATTTGAGGGCTGTCAGCGGCCCTTCCGTTCTTCACATTGCTACGCACGGCTACTTTCTGGCAGACGCAGATTTGTCGGGGTCCATGACCATGGGCGTTCAGGTTTCACGGGCCAAAGACAATCCCCTGTTGCGATCCGGGTTGCTGCTTGCCGGTGCATCCGCTACGTTTTCAAATGAGCCTTCCATGGGAGGAACAAATAACGGGTTGCTCAACGCCTATGAGGCGATGAACCTGGATCTGAGCAACACGCAGCTCGTTATTATGAGTGCCTGTGAGACAGGCGCCGGTGAGATCGTAAACGGAGAAGGCGTTTATGGGTTGACGCGTGCCTTTCAGGTGGCCGGTGCCCGGCGAATCATCGTCAGCCTATGGAAAGTTGACGACGAAGCAACCCGGGAGCTCATGACACAATTTTACAAAGAATGGGTGTCCACCCGGGATGTTCAACAAGCGTTCGTGACCGCGCAATTGTCGGTGCGAAAAGGTTATCCGGATCCGTACTATTGGGGCGGTTTTGTGCTGGTTAACTAAATGGATAACGAAGCCTGCTCAACGTCTCCGTTTTTGACAGGTTTTCCAATTGATACGTTCTTTTCCTATCCACGGGATCCGGATTCTACGGACTTGCTGAAGAATTTCAATTCGTAAAACAAGGGCAAGTCGTCCAATACTCATGGACCCCAGCTGCAAGCTCACTGCCTTCAGGCTAATCGGTTCAGACGCGCGGTCAACGTATACTTCGGTCTTTATTCTCTAAATTTAGCTAAAACAGAAATCCGCATGGAAAAGAGCAAACGCCCCTGGGAAGAACTGGAATCCCTCATGAAAGTAAACCAGCCCGATCAGGTGAAAGACTATCTCAAGTCGATGAAGGCGGAGGATATTGTCCTGAGCATGAGTCGTCTGCGACGGGAAAAGCAGCTGCGGCTGCTCACGCTGCTTGCGCCGGAGGATGCGGCCGATCTGCTGGAAGACATGCCTGAGTACCAGGCAGCCGACATCATGGAAGACATGGAGGTGGACAAGGCGGCCGCCATCTTCAATGAGGTGGACAGCGATGAGCAGGCCGATTTGCTCACGGAGATGGAAGAGGAAGAGGCCGAAGCGATCTTGTTGCAGATGGAACCGGAAGAGGCAGCCAGCGCCCGGAAACTGATCCAGTATGATTCGGATACAGCGGGAGGGATGATGATCACCGAGTTCCTGGCGTTTGATGAAAGTCTGACAGTAGGCTACGTGGTGAATCAGCTTCGAGTAAACGCAGAAGAGTATGAAGACTACAACCTTCACTACATCTACGTCACTTCCCACGGCCGGCTGTTGGGTGTCCTTCAGATGCGCGACCTCCTGCTCGCCGCACCAGATACCTCACTTGAAAAGATCGTGCTCCGGGATGTGAAATCCGTAGTGGACTCAGAAGAACTGAATGAGCTGATCAGCATTTTTAATCAGTACGACTTTTACGGCATGCCCGTGGTTGACAAAGCTGGGGCACTGATGGGGGTTGTGCTTCGAAGGGATGTGTTTGATGCCAGGTCAGAGAAAAACAACATGGAACTGCTGGAAACACAGGGTATCGTAGGAGGAGAGGAGTTGAGGACAATGCCGGTGTTGTTGCGTTCCAGGCGAAGGCTTTCGTGGCTTACGGTAAACATCCTGCTGAATGTATTGGCTGCCAGTGTCATCGCTTTCCATCAGGATGTGTTGAGCTCGGTGATTGCCCTGGCTGTTTTTCTGCCTATTATTTCCGACATGAGCGGCTGTTCCGGCAACCAGGCAGTGGCGGTGAGTTTGCGTGAATTGTCCCTGGGTGTTGTGCGTCCTTTTGAAGTGATGCGCGTTTGGCTTCAGGAGGTGTCGGTGGGGATGCTCAACGGCCTGGTGCTGGGAGTACTTATTGGCGTGGTCGCTTTTCTGTGGAAGGGGAGCATGATTCTCAGCCTCATTGTAGGAGGAGCGCTGATGCTCAACACAATTGTAGCTGTCTCGATTGGAGGAACCGTTCCGCTGGTTCTCAGGCGGCTTGGTGCGGATCCGGCGCTGGCCTCGGGCCCCATTCTCACCACCATCACCGACATGTTTGGATTTTTTCTCACCCTTACGTTTGCGAGCATGGCACTTGCAAGATATGGCGCTATCTAGAAATGAAAAGGCCGGGAATTTCTCCCGGCCTTTCTACGACGTTACCTTGGTATTTACTTTCCGCCGTTGGCTTTCAAGTCGGCAATGCATTGACTGTCCAGGCCGGGAGCTTCGCTCAACCCGATGAGGTTGCTCACAATGTCCCCGGTTTCAGCTGCCCAGAACATCAGACAGGTATCTACATCACAGTGACGTCCGTGGACGACATCCTGGTGATTCGTTTGAGGGGTTGTGCCGGCATTCACCAGACCCATAATATGTCCGAACTCGTGGTTTAAAACCGTGGTCTCCAGGATCGCGCGGCTCGGTTGGCCTACGCCGCCAGAAATGGAATTGATCTTTTTCCCGAAGAGGGCTACCGAAGTGGTTTTGTATGCCACTCCCAACACGTTGCTGTTGTCGGCATAGTCGCCATCGGCCACAAAGGCAAAAACCGTCAATTCCGTTGCGGTATTAAACAAGGTGCGCTTGTCCGATTCCACTTGTTGAATATCAGCGACCGAATAGGGTGCCAGTCCCGGTGAGCTGATTTTGGTTTTTACCACCGTAATACCTCCCGGTTTGTTCAGACGCGCTTGCAGAAAGGCGGTCACGTTATTGATTGCGGTGGTGGTAGGTTCGAATCCGTCTACATAAACCAGGTCAATTCGGAGGGAGGTGAACTTCGTGCTCGCCAGCAGGTCGTTGGAGGAAGCGCCCACCTCTTTAGCTTGGTAAACCAACTCTTCCGTCTTGGTGCAGGAAAAGGTAACCAGTACGACCACACATAAACTAACAAAGGCTTTCATCATATGCTTAATATAACAATTTGGGTTAAAAGATTTAACTGTACTGTAGGTTAATACCACAAACGGCTGAAAAGTAAATGGGTTGCACCGGCTCAGAATGGGGTTCCAACAACCCAGATCGAGCACGTCTTGTTAGGCGCCATTGATCAGAACAAGGTTAGCAGCTATTTCTTCAGAATGAAATCCCTGGTTATTGTGATTAGTATATCCGCGAGCGGAAGTGTAGGGTTTCCATACGTTGCGATGTTTGCCTGGCGATCCCCGGGCACATTCTTTAGAATATGATTCATTCCCTCGAGGAGCACAAGTTTGGCCGCGGGGTTTGCAGCTGATAGTCGTTCCGCATCGGCGGTTGATACCTGGATATCGTTGGTGCCCTGGAGGATCAACACGGGAATGGAGAGTTTTTTGATCTCCACCTGCGGGTCGTAGCGGAACCAGGAGATCATATATGGCTGGACGCTGGGTCTGAAAATTGAATTCAGCATGGGATTCACCTTGTTTACCAGGTGGCCATTTGCCAGGCTGTCGAGGATGGGGAAGGCAATATCCTGAACCCCCTGGGGCTGGGCACTCAATTGCTCTTTAAGAATCTTGTCAGCAGACTGACCGGCTCCGGCAATGGAGATGAATTTGTCCGCGTTGCCTGCAGCGATCATGCCAATGAGGGAACCTTCGCTATGACCGATGACAATTACTTTTGAAAACCGCTTGTCTTGTTTTAGTAGTTGGATCCAGTCTTTCGCGTCATTAACGTAATCATTGAACCGCAGGTCTGCTTCACTCTTGGCTGCGGCCTTGCTCTCACCGATGCCCCGCTTGTCATACCGCAACGTAGCAATACCGTTCCGGCCCAATTCCATCGCCAACATCTTCAGGGAATTGTTTTTCATCATCGGATTATTGCCGTCGCGGTCGGTGGGACCGGAACCGGCAATAATCAGGACGACTGGAATTTTCCTGAATTGAGCGGGGGTGAGCAAGGTGCCTGCGATGGTGCCCGTATTCGTTTGCAGCGCAAGCGGGGAGGACACGAGCGTCGTGTCGCTGCAGATAAATGCCTGGCAGCAGAGCGCCACTAGTATAAAACCTGATAGAAGGACTACTTTTTTTATGAATGAATTCATTGGTATGTACATGAGAATGCCTTCGGGGCACAAAAGTAGGCTAATCATCCCGCATTAATATCCTTCATTTTCTATTCTTTTAAGTTTGGTCCAACGAAAGTCGCGTAGCCCTTGCTAGCGGTACACTTTTCTGTCCTGCATTGTTATTTGTTGCGCTTTTGTTCCCTCACAGTTGGGGTAAGTTGAACCGCCTGAATAAAATCAATTGAGTTTGACACCCATCCAAATAGAGTTTGAATAGTTAAAAGTGAAGCTTGGTGATTACTTCGTGGAAAATTATTTCCAATCGGCTCAGCTGTACAATCTTCCAGAACTATTGGCAAGTAGTCCCTGAACATAGCGTCCCTTACGGTTGATTCTACACATATACTCGTTGTACATCCAGTAATTATAAGATACTTTTTGTTTAGTTGTTTTAGTGTTGAATCTAGATTTGTTTTATAAAAACCACTAAAGCGGGTTTTATAAATTACGATATCTCCTGGTTGCGGCTTAAGTTCAGGAATGATTTCAGTACCCCATGAGTCACGGATCAGGATGCGGCTTTCCGAGCCATCGGGAGCATTAATTGTATCTCCTACATGCATAAAATCTAGATGCCTTACACGGTTTACAGATTCTATACTTCCAATATCAGAAAGGTTATCACGAAAAGCCATCCTAAGATAAATTATTTCAATACCCGCTTGTCGGGCTGCTGCTATAACATTTGCAGTTGGGGTGACTACTTTTTGTATCATTGAAATGTCGATGCCAGCTCTGTCAAACATACCACCCTTGGCACCAAAGTCATTCTCCATGTCTACAACAATAACGGCTGTACTTGAGGCATCAATAGAAATTGAGTCAGGCTTAGCTTTTAAATGAATATTCTTTGAAGCATTGTTTTTAACCGCTGATAGTTTGCTGAAAGCAGTTGAATCAGTAATACTATTTTCTCTTTTTTCAGCATTGTATTTACAAGATGCAAAGAGCAACACCGTAATCAAAGTCTTATAAATGTACTTTTTCATTTTGCCTTTTTTAATAACTATTAAAAAGAGAGAAGTTGTCTATTGGGGTTACCGCCAACGTCGGTGTGTGGGTAGTGGGAGGGCTTGCTAAATCCGCGAGGCGGATGGCAAGACCGACTATTCCGCAAGTTCCACGAACTTGCTTGCATTACGAAGATAACTATTTACTTTAACTGTCTATCACCAGCATGGCAGATATACTTGTGTGCTGGGCGGTTTCTGTCGACTAACTCACTCTTGTCACATCAAGAACACCATTTACTTTCAGGTGTTTGTACGATATTCATTCATGTGTCAGCTTACCCCCTGAAGAATGAGGATCACCTCTCCACCACAGCGGCGCTCCTGTCCACGTCAGGAGTACAAGTGTAAGCGTGTAAATAAAAAACGGTGAGTCCAGTATGTACATTTGGAGACTGTTGTTGCCTTCCGTGAGGGTAATCATTACCACAAGCCCGATCATGGCTGACTTGTTGCCTTGCCTGACAGGACCGTGCAAGAGCACCCAGGCTCCGATTCCAACAGCCATTAATGTTGTGCCGAGTGCCCTCAGGAGTGCAAAATCCAGTCTCATCAAATTGCGGGATACCTCCTCTGCTCCCAGTTGCAAATACTTGATGTGAGCATTGGGCAGGGACGTGCTGCTGAATGTAAAAATCAAAAGCATCAGGCCGTCACAGAATACTGCAATTGCGACAATTTGCAATATCGTGTATCCCATTTTCCGGACAGGCATTCTCGCCACAATGGCCACGATCGCGATAAGGAATGCTGGCAATATTAGTTTGTGAATGGGGTATTGTTCCTGGTTCGAAAGATTGATCATCTTCACAAAATTCGAGATGTAGTAACCGGCAATCAGCGCAAAGCCCACCACAAAAAAAATAAACTTGTAGTTGAGGCGGGAAAGAAAATTAGGCAACTGTTCTGGGCGGGGAGTTGGTTTTGGGACTATGACCGGATTCTCAAAATTCTTCAGGCCCATCAGGATCTCCTTCACTCCATTGGCAACTTTATTGATCTGATCGCGATAGAAAGTCTTGTTGAGATTCTTCTCCGGATTATCGGATGGGGTGAGAGGGCGGTTTACTCCTGCCGTCCTGTAAATAAACTCGATTGACCGCAAGGCTCCCTCCAACTCATTTTCGAGAAGAACCAGATCTCCTGCATCCAGGTCATGAATCTTTATGGGTAAAATTCTACTCACCACATTTCCGCTATCCACCCGTATGTCTCTGCCAAACTTATCTTCTTTTGACATTTTATTAAACATCAGAAATTCGTTTTCCCAGGCAAAACTCTTGCTATCACAATACGTCTGAGAGATGATGGGAATAAGGATAAGGCACTTTAATTTTCCCTCGAGGCTTTTGGCAACATGATGCGTTTCGAGCAAGCCATCGTGAGGATTCGTGTCGAAGTAAACAGAGACAGGTTCTTTGATAGTGGCTGCCAATTCCTCTTGTAAGGCTTTTACAAACTCCGTTACCCAGCCACTTCTATTATCGTTGTGACGGTAGGAGATGAAGATGTCGCACTCGTATCCTTGAATTATTGAAGGCATTATTCAAAGATAGGAAATCACTGTCAAGAAAAGCATCCCGAAGGGATGGCACGTTTATAGAACCTCGTTGCTGTTGGTCGCCTGACCAACAACCCATCAATTCTCGTCCTCCATTCTCTTCTCATTGCCATCCTCACCCGCTCACGCGTATTTTTTCTATCCTTATCTTCATGAAGTGGAATATGCACGGCACCCGGTACAATTTTTCACGGCAGTCTGTTGTGACTGGCAAAATTTGCTGGCTGGCGATGATTATAAACAACTCGTAATTGAGGCGCTAAAATTCAGAGTTAACCGAGGGGAGGTGAAAATTGGTGCGTATGTAATCATGCCAAATCACAGCCAATGTTTGATTGTGAACGAGACTAACAGATTTGGCGACTCGTTTCGATGAAGCCGTAACAATCCTAATGGATACTTCTTTTAAAAAATGGATAATATCTGTTCTTGGTGCCCTTGTAGTATTCTACATTAATAGTCAAATAGTAAGACCGAGAATCAACGTTTTATGGGACGATTTTGCAATTGGCCATTAGGGTATTTTCTACTTAAAGACATTTTTTTAATTCTGGAATAAGGTATTTTTAATACTGATGTGGGCATTTTTTAGTAAAGTATTGAGCCAACTTGCAAGAATTCTAATAAATGACTGCTAATTATTCTTTAGATAGTTTCATCGTAATCGGCACCAACTTTACGAAGGCCGATACCCAAATCAGAAGTTGCTTTGCCCTCGGTGCCCCAGCCATCAAAAAAGTATATGCTAGTGCCAAATCCAAAGGGGTAGGAGATATTTTTGTATTGTCAACCTGCAATCGAACGGAATTCTATGCCTGTGCATCTGAGAGTACCTTACAGGAATTACTAATTCACCAGCTTAATTTGAACGAATCTGACTTTAATACCTACTTCTATACGCTTACAGGCGAAAATGCGCTTCGCCATTTTTTCCGTGTTACCACGGGGTTAGACTCTCAGATTATCGGTGAATATGAAATTGTAGGTCAGGTAAAAAAAGCCATTCAACTGGCAAGAGAGAATAACGTGATTGGAACATTGACCGACCGGATTTCCAGTGTCGCTTTCCAGGCTTCGAAGGAAGTAAAGTCAAAGACTAATCTCAGCAGTGGCAAATACTCGGTGAGCTACGCAGCTGCGGAATTAATTTCTGAAGAATCATTTGGCATCGATCCAAAACGAATTTTGATTGTTGGAACAGGTGAACTCGGCAAGGCGATTGCGCGAAACCTTAAAGAGTATTTCCCTACCTGTGAATTAACTTTTACCAATCGCACGCGGACCCAGGCCGAAGAACTGGCCGCAGAAGTTGGCGCAGCAATCTTGCCGTTCGAAAGTTTCACTGATCATCTTTCTTCCTTTGATGCCGTCATTGCCGCGGCTCAATCGGATCACTATGTTATTCAGCCGGTTCATACGGTTGCCATTCCTTCCGCTATATTCTTAGACTTAAGCATTCCTCAGATTATTGATCCTAAGGTAAAGCATAAAACGGGAATCAAGCTTTTTTCGGTGGATGAGATTTCTGCTTTTCATAATGAACTGATAAAGCAGCGCTACTTAGAAGTACCAAAAGCGCAAGCCATTCTGGAAGATCATATCCAAAAACTGATGGAGTGGCAGAGTATATTTGTCCATCGAAATATAATTCGTATTTATAAAGAAAGAGTGTCCGATTATGTTTCTACAGATGCGGTTCAAACCAAAAGTATTGACAAAGGTTTCTCTAGACTTATCCAGGAAATTAAATCCGAAGGATATCGAGGCTGCTCTGTCATTCAAACCATGAATGAAATAATTGCCGGTTAAGAAGTAATGAGTCGCCAGCATCCCATTCGCATCGGCACCCGCGAGAGTGCTTTAGCCTTGTATCAGGCACAGGAAGTACAGCAAGCGTTAGATGCCAAGGGGTTAGCTACAGAAATTGTTGAGATTACTTCCGATGGTGATCTAGACTTACATACTCCGTTATACGAAATGGGTATTCAAGGAATCTTCACGAAGTCACTCGATAGTGCGCTACTTCAAAATAGTATTGACATCGCAGTTCATTCCGCAAAAGACATTCCTACCAAACTGGCAATAGGTTTGACGATCAGCGCCATGCTGAAGCGCGGTACGATTGAGGATTGTTTGGTGTTGCCTGCAGCAAAAGGAGATTTCAATCCGGCTATGGCTATTAAAATAGCTTCCAGTAGTTTACGAAGAAGATCGCAGTGGTTGCATCGATATCCGCATCATACGATGGAGAATTTGCGAGGCAACATTCAAACTCGACTAAAAAAATTAGATGGCTCCGATTGGGGTGGTGCCATTTTCGCGCAGACAGCATTAGAGCGATTACAAATTTCTTTGCAGCATGTCATCACGCTCGATTGGATGCTACCGGCACCGGCACAAGGAGCGATGGCGATTGTATGCAGAGCCGATGATCAGCCGATGTTGGAGGTTTGTGCCACCATTCATCATCTCGAAACTGGAATTTGCGTGAATGCCGAGCGGGATTTTTTAGCTGCTCTTCATGGAGGATGCGCTGTGCCCATTGCAGCCAGCGCTAACATTCAAAAAGATCAACTTTTATTTAGGGGAAATATATTTAGCCTGGATGGCAAACAAAAGTGTGAGTTGGAAAGAAGCTTTTCATTAGAGCAAGCTTCACATGCGGGCACGATGGCAGCAAAAGAAATTCTGTGCAATGGAGGCCAATCGATTCTCAAAACATTTAGAAGCTAATGGAAGGGCAAACTCATCTGGTATCTACAAAAATACTGGCACCTGAATTAGTAGAGCAAGTCAAAAAAGCAGGCCTTTCCATTTCATTGCACAATTTTATTCAATCCATTATTCGAATTCCAGCCCAGCTGGCAATGAATCAACTTCACAAACATATTGTGCTCACCAGTAAATCAGCCGTAAAGTCATGGTTGGCAATAGCCCAACAACATAGTGTCCCTCTAACCGATCATCTTATTTTTTGTACCGATCAGGGCACCCGGCAAGAAGCTTTGGCGAACGATTTGACGATTGTGGGCACGGCTCGTGACGCCTCCACGTTGGCAGATGTTATTGAATCGAACGGCCAGATAAAGGCAGTAACATTTGTTTGTAGTAATGTTCGCAGAGATGATTTACCATCAAAACTTACCGCGAAGGGGATTTCTGTAATTGAATTAATAGGCTACGATACAGAACCAACTCCCACAAAGATAAACGAACCTTACCACGGTGTTTTGTTTTTTAGCCCGAGTGGTGTTGATAGTTTTCTTTCATCAAATCAAATAGCTCCGGTATGCTTTTGCATTGGCACTACCACAGCAGTACATGCTGCACAAAAAGGATTTAGTGAAATTCAAATTGCTGAATTAGCAACTACTGAATCTATGATTAAAAAAGTTGTTTGTTATTATACAAAAGATGCCGTTTATGATTAAAAACGATTTGCTTTTCAAAGCACTGCGAAAAGAAAAAGTAACGCGTCCACCCGTGTGGATGATGCGTCAGGCAGGTCGATATTTGCCGCAATATATTGAGCTTCGTAAGAAGTATGATTTTTTCACCCGTGTGCAAACACCCGAGCTGGCTTGTGAAATCACGCTGCAGCCGGTAAACATTATTGGTGTGGATGCGGCCATTATTTTTTCAGATATTCTGGTTATTCCACAGGCAATGGGTATGGAAGTATTGATGGAAGAAGGAAAAGGCCCATTATTACCAAAAGTGATTGCGTCTAAACGTGATATTGAGCAACTTAATATAGAGGTAGAAAGCGAGCTGCAATATATGTTTGATTCACTGGCCTTGACAAAAAAAGAATTGAATGGTCGGGTTCCTTTGATTGGTTTTGCAGGAGCACCCTTCACATTGCTTTGTTACATGGTGGAAGGTAAGGGTGTCAAAGGGTTTGAAAAAGCAAAAGCATTTTGTTTTACACAACCAGCATTGGCCCATCGCCTACTGAGCAAGATTACAGAAGCAACTATTGTTTATCTGAAAGCTCAACTTAGAGCCGGAGCCGATGTTGTTCAGGTGTTTGATAGCTGGAGTGGTATGCTAAGCCCGGATGATTTCGATCGGTTTGCCGGAAAATATTTACTCCAAATTGCGGAGGCGGTGGCTCCGCATGGCCCAGTCATTTTATTTCCAAAAGGAAGTGCCTATGCATTAGAATCTATTTCTAAAAATCAGTCTGTGTCGGCTGTTGGAATTGATTGGAACATACGACCAGAGAAGGCGAGGCAAGAATCTGGCGGGCGGATGACACTGCAGGGAAATTTTGATCCCATCCGTTTGCTCATTCCAATTCCGGAATTGAAAAAAGAAGTTCATACTATGATTAAAGCTTTTGGTACCCAGGCTTACATCGCGAACCTGGGTCATGGTATTGTGCCACACATTCCGGTTGATCATGCCAAAGCATTTGTGGATGCCGTTAAAGAATATCAGGAATGAACACGGTTATCCGCGATCAATTTGTAAAGCACATCAAGTCGTTACAGTCTGATATTTGTACTGCACTCGAAAATGTTGATGGCAAAGCAAAATTCATTATGGATGAATGGGAAAGACCCGGTGGTGGAGGAGGAACAAGCCGTATGATTAGCAATGGAGCTGTTTTTGAAAAGGGAGGTGTTAATATTTCTATTGTTCAGGGTATGCTACCACCATTAGTAGCCCAACAATTGAAAGTTGACGGCAGTTTATTTTTTGCTGCTGGTTTATCGTTAGTCATCCATCCCATCAATCCTAAAGTGCCTACGGTGCATGCCAACTGGCGCTACTTCGAAGTGTATGATGACCAAGGCAATGTAAAGGATTCGTGGTTCGGTGGAGGAACGGATCTTACTCCATATTATCTTGTAGAAGATGATGCCATACATTTTCATGCTGTTCAAAAGAAAAGCTGCGATGCGTTTGATGAGAAGCTATATTCTCAGTTCAAACGCCAATGCGACAATTACTTTGTCAATCATCATCGTGACGGTGAGCGCAGAGGTGTGGGCGGGATTTTCTTTGACCACTGCCGTGGAAATGAAGAGCATTCGAGTGAATTCTGGAAAAAGTTTACACAGGAGAATGGCAAAATGTTTTTGGAGGGCTATTTACCAATTGTGAAAAGGCGGATGAATGATTCTTTCAGCGAAGAGAATAAATACTGGCAGGAGATCCGCAGAGGTCGTTATGTTGAATTCAATTTGCTACACGATCGCGGCACTTTATTTGGTATTAAAACAAATGGACGCACGGAAAGCATTTTAATGAGTCTTCCTCCGACCGTAAGATTTGAGTATAACTATCAACCTCAAGCTGGAAGTAAAGAGGAGAAATTATTGAGTGTCCTTAAAAATCCAGTCAACTGGATATAATCAAACAATTATTAAATGTCACCCCACAACTAAAATGAAGAGACGTAACCGAATATTGCGACAGAATGTGGCCATTAGAAGTATGGTGCAAGAAACGGTGTTGAAACCATCGGATTTTATTGTGCCAGTTTTTATCACGGAAGGTGAAAAAGTGAAAGATGAAATTTCATCGCTGTCCGGATATTACCGCTTTTCGATTGACATGGCGGTGGAGGAGTTAAAGGAATGTTGGGCATTAGGAATCAAGAGTGCTTTGATTTTTGTGAAAGTGCCTGATGAATTGAAAGACAACGCCGGTAAAGAAGCGCTGAATGATGATGGATTGATGCAACGGAGTGTCCGTGCGATAAAGAAAGCATTGCCAGAAATGATAGTGATGACCGATGTTGCGCTTGATCCATTCTCAAGCTACGGCCATGATGGAATTGTGGAAGGTCACGAGATTGTCAATGACCGAACAGTGGAGATATTGGCTAAGATGAGCATTAGCCATGCCAAGGCTGGTGCCGATTTTGTTGCACCGAGTGACATGATGGATGGCCGCATTGGTGCGATCCGTCAGGCATTGGAGCACGCTGGATTTCATAACACGGGAATCATGAGCTATGCGGCAAAGTATGCTTCGTCTTTTTATGGTCCCTTTCGCGATGCGTTGGGTAGCGCTCCAGGTTTTGGAGATAAGAGTACATATCAAATGAATCCTGCGAACAGACTTGAAGCGATCAAAGAAGTGCTTATGGATGTGGAAGAAGGAGCTGACATTATAATGGTAAAACCAGCGCATGCCTATTTGGATATTATTCGTGAAGTAAAAAACGAAGTGCAGCTTCCCGTCAGTGCTTATCACGTGAGTGGTGAATACGCTATGATCAAAGCTGCAGCTAAGGCCGGTTATTTAAATGAAGATCGGGCAATTATCGAAGTGCTTACAGGAATCAAAAGAGCCGGTGCCGATTTGATTGCGACATATTTTGCCAAGCAAGCAACTAAATTAATTACGAAGTAAATGAGCTATTCCATTACCAAAAGCAAATCTCTTTTCGATCGCGCCCAACAACACATCCCCGGTGGCGTTAATTCTCCTGTGCGTGCGTTTAAAAGTGTGGGTGGCACACCGTTGTTCATACAGAAAGCAAAAGGCGCTTATCTCTATGATGAAGATGGAAACCAATACATTGACTACATCAACTCCTGGGGTCCGATGATTTTAGGTCATGCCTATCAACCTGTGGTAGATGCTATCATTGCAAAAGCGGCTGACTCTACTTCGTTCGGGGCACCAACAGAATTGGAAATTGACATGGCGGAGCTCATCAAGCAGATGGCACCCGCTATTGATTTGGTTCGCATGGTGAACAGCGGAACCGAAGCATGCATGAGTGCCGTGCGATTGGCACGAGGGTATACCGGAAGAAATAAGATTATCAAGTTTGAGGGTTGTTACCACGGACATGCCGATGCTTTTTTAGTTAAAGCAGGAAGTGGGGTAGCAACATTAAATATTCAGTCTGTTCCTGGTGTGCAAGCACACGTAGCCGAAGATACCCTGACGGCACCCTATAATGACATGGATTCGGTCATGAATCTGATTTCGCAGCATCCCAACGAAATTGCCGCTATTATCATTGAGCCAGTGGCCGGAAACATGGGTTGTATCTTACCAGCGGAAGGATACTTAAAATCACTTCGTGAAGTATGTACACAACAGGGTATCATTTTGATTTTTGACGAAGTTATGACCGGTTTCCGCTTAGCGCGCGGTGGAGCGCAGGAAGTATTTGGTATCGAGGCAGACCTTGTCACCTTCGGAAAAATAATTGGAGGTGGTTTACCCGTAGGTGCTTTTGGTGGAAAGAAGGCCATCATGGAAAAAATTGCACCCCTTGGTGCTGTTTATCAGGCAGGAACGTTGAGCGGCAATCCCATTGCCATGACCGCTGGCTATACATTGCTAAAGCAATTGAATGATAATCCTTCCATCTATGCTAAACTGGACGCTAAAGCAAAATTGCTTTGTGAAGGTATTCATCAGGCGTTGGAAAAGAAGGGAATAGATCATCGCATCAATCAACTCGGCAGCATGATGAGTGTGCATTTTTGTTCACACGAGGTGAAACATTTTGAGGATGCGAAAGCGTGTGATAATAGTCTCTTCAACAAATTCTTTCATCACATGTTAACTAAAGGCATATACCTTCCACCATCAGCTTTTGAAAGCTGGTTTATATGTACAGCATTGTCAGATTCCGATATTCAAAAAACGGTGGACGCGGTATTGGAATTTTGATTGTCATTAAGAAAACTTAAACCGCAAAACAACATGGCAACAACAGCCGTATTATTGGCAAATCTTGGCTCGCCAGATTCTTATCAGGTTAAAGATTTGAGAAAGTATTTGAACGAATTTTTGATGGATGAACGCGTAATTGACATCCCTTATTTTTTTCGCGCTTTGTTAGTGAAGGGAATCATCGTTCCATTTCGTTCTCCTAAAAGTGCTCATAAATATAAAACTGTTTGGACAGAGAATGGCTCGCCACTCATTCACATTTCAAAACAAGTACAAAAAGCGTTAAATCAGAAAATCGATCTTCCTGTAGAGTTAAGCATGCGCTATGGTAATCCTACCCCGGATGTCGCATTCGAAAATCTTTTGAAACAAAATCCTGACTTGAAGGAAGTCGTGCTAGTTCCGCTATATCCGCATTATGCCATGAGCAGTTATGAGACAGCAATGGTGCAGGTACAAAGCGTTCATGATAAAATGAGGTATTCTTTTTCATTGCGAGTAGTGCCTCCCTTTTACAATCATTCAAAGTATATTCAAGCGCTGGCCAATAGCATCAAACCGTATCTGGAAAAGCCATTCGATCGATTGCTATTCAGCTACCATGGTATTCCCGAACGGCATGTACGAAAATCTGATCCTACCAAAGTGCATTGTTTGATGAAGGAAAACTGCTGTACGGTAGCGTCAGAGGCTCATAGCACTTGCTATCGTCATCAGGTGCTGACGACCACAGAATTGGTTGCCAAGGCGTTGGGCTCACCTCCTGATAAATTTAGTTCTTCATTTCAATCGCGCCTCGGTGCAGATGCATGGTTGAAACCTAATAGTGCTGATCACTTTATGCAATTCCCGAAGCAGGGAATCAAGAAATTAGTAGTAGCATGCCCTGCTTTTGTGAGCGACTGCCTGGAAACATTGGAGGAGATTCAAATGGAAGGCAAGGAAACCTTTATGGAAAATGGTGGAGATGAATATACGGTCATTCCTTGTTTAAATCAACGAAGTGAATGGATTGAAACACTCGCAGAATTAGTAAGGGAAAATATCAGCAAACCCCAAGCTTAGATTACCTAGCTATGTATTTATATGTAAAAGCACTGCACATCATTTTTGTTGTCACCTGGTTTGCAGGACTTTTCTACATGGTGCGTCTCTTTATTTATAATCGCGAAGCCCAAGATAAACCAGAGAAGGAAAGAATAATCCTTCAGCAACAATTTTCGGTTATGATAATGCGATTGTGGTTTGGTATCACCTGGCCATCGTGCATCCTAACAATTATTTTCGGAATTTGGATGCTGATTCTTTATGGTAGCATACCTACGTGGTTGTGGATCAAAATTGGCTTTGTTGCCGGTTTGGTGGCCTACCACTTTTCCCTACACATTATCTATCTGCAACATTCCAATCAAGTCTTTCGATATTCCTCCACTCAACTGCGCATTTGGAATGAGGTGGCCACCGTCTTTTTGTTTGCCATTGTCATGCTGGTGGTAGTGAAAGATGCCCTTAGTCTGGTGTGGTCTATTGGCGGGTTAGTGTCGTTTGCCGTGGTGCTATTGATCGTCGTCCAGTGGTATAAAAAAATCACAAAGGGGTATAAATAAGTTATTCTTATTTAGAATAAGTCTAAACAAGGCTTTACATTTGAGCCTTGTTTAAATTAATTCTAATAATTTTATCATCCGTACCCGACATATCCCCCTTTTTCTTGCTTTAATGGGCTCAAGCATTGTTTTGAAAGCTCAGTCAACTTTTACAACAAATGGCACCGAAACCGATACGGTAGTCACCAAGGTACTTTCCGAAATCACTATTGTTGGCCGTGGTAGCAAGTCCGACATCCATCAACTTCCTCAAATTGTGGGTACAAATATTTATGCTACTAAGAAAAGTGCATTAATTATGATGGACAACGTGCGCGGTAATGTTGTCAGCAACACCATGCGTCAAGTAATGGCAAAAGTTCCGGGCATTTTTGTATGGGAAAGTGAAGGCAGCGGAATTCAGATTGGAATTGCCGCACGGGGGTTAAGTCCGAATCGATCCTGGGAATTTAATGTTAGGCAAAATGGATATGACATTGCAGCTGATCCTTACGGCTATCCCGAAGCCTATTACAATCCTCAACTCCAATCTGTGCAGCGAATAGAAATTGTGCGCGGTCACGGAGCATTGCAATACGGCCCTCAGATTGGGGGGATGGTGAATTATATTTTAAAAAATGGCAGTGAGTTTTCGAAGCCATTTCAATTCGAAATATTTCAGACGGGTGGCAGCAATGGACTTTTTAATTCATATAATGCCGTAGGTGGTAAGACGAAGAACATGAATTACTATGCCTTCTTTGACCATCGCAGTGGCGATGGATGGCGTGATAATAATTCATTTCGCAGCAACTCTGCATCAGCCACGTTAACCTATAAAATTTCCGATCGACTAGTCCTCACAACAGAAGTTACCCGCTGGGAAACCGTGAGCCAGCAGCCCGGAGGATTAACCGATGTACAATTCGAGCAAGATGCCAGGCAAAGTTTCCGCAGTCGCAACTGGTTTAATTTAACGTGGTTGACCTCCGCAATGACGGCTGCTTATACCATCAGTGATCAGCAGCGATTGAATGTAAAAGTGTTTGGCATTCGTGCCGATCGCAATAGCGTTGGCTTCAATCCTGCCGGTGGCATTTTAGTGTTGGATAATGTGAATGCGGCTGGTGAGTATAATTTCCGCACGGTGGATGTTGATCAGTATCGTAATTATGGAATGGAGGCGCGCTATTTATTGAGTTATCCGTTGGGTAATCAGCGGAGTAATCTGAGTGCAGGGGTGCGATTGTATCGTGGTAATACCGACCGCTTCCGCGGAGGTGTTGGCTCGCGTGATACAGAATACTCTATTGTTCGCGAAGCAGGAACCACCTGGACAGGAGACATTGATTATAAAAGTGGTAATGCTGCGGTGTTTGCAGAAAACCTTTTTCAAGTGACCGACAAGTTGATGATCGTTCCCGGAGTGCGGTATGAATATTTAACCGCAGAGGCCGGTGGATATAGCAGCATTGTGAATGGCAACCCGGTTTATTTACAGAATCAATCGCGCAGCAGAAGCTTTATGATTGGAGGTTTGGGTTTAGAATATGCGCTCACAAGTTCTACTTCGCTCTATGCGAATGCTACTCAATCCTATCGCCCGGTTCAATTTGCAGACCTCACCACTCCACCTACTACCGATGTGATCGATCCGAATCTTACCGATGCCAAAGGCGTGAATGTGGATGTTGGATATCGCGGCAGCGTGAAAGATTTTTTAAAATTTGATGTCAGTGGCTTCTTGTTGGATTATAGCAGTCGTGTGGGCACTATCCGTCAGCAGCGGCAAGACGGATCATTTTATAATCTCCGCACCAATGTAGGCAGCAGTCGCTCACAAGGAGTAGAGCTTTTTATTGAGTATAATCTTTCGAAGTCAATATTAATGGATAAACGATTTGGAGAACTGGAGCTTTTTACTTCGTATGCTTATAACGATGCGCGTTATAATAATTTGAAAGTAGTTACGGTGGTGAACAATGCCTTGCAAGAGACTAACTACAAGGATAAGAAAGTGGAGTACGCACCGGAGAATATTTTCCGGGCGGGGGTAACCTATTCGTTAAAGAATTTTTCAGCTACGCTTCAACAGAGTTATACCGATGAAGTATATGCCGATGCCAACAATACCACATCTGCCACCGTCAACGGCCAAAATGGATTGATACCCTCTTATAAGATCTATGATTTCACGTTAGGATATAAAACTAAAAAGGGATTTAGTCTGAAGGCAGGCATTAATAATCTTTCGGATGAAAAATATTTTACGCGAAGAGCGGGTGGCTATCCTGGCCCAGGTATTCTTCCGGGTGATGGAAGAACACTCTTCCTGACGGTGGGTTATATTCTCCCATAAGGCAAAAAAAGGCCAGCTCATTTCAGAGTCGGCCGGCTTTCAACTTATTCATAATCCTCTTTCCGGTCTTGGCTTCAATCTGCTTTCTCGCATTTCCCGCAATCGTTCCGTCAAGGCAGGGTGGGATTTGGCTCTTGCCATAGCTTTCGTGTTGCGGTGGGTTTGCGCGGCAATGGCATGTGGCAAAAGCGAGGGCGAGACATGCATGTGTGGCCAGGCAATGTGTGTGCGCCTTAGGTGCTGTCATTTCACAAGGTCTTACAACAATTTCGGTCTCTTATAAGAAACTTATTTCTAAGTTCAAGTAATAAGTGCAACGCAAAAGGTTAAAGGAAAGGAGGTTTCCCCCCTTTCAATTGACCAAGGTTTTGAAAACTTTGTGTTGCTTATGACGACAAACTATTCTCACCTTAGCCAAGAGCAAAGGTATCAAATTGAAGCCTTATTAAGGACAGGTAAGACCCAAGTTCAAATAGCTTCTTTAGTAGGCTGCCACAAGTCAACGGTGAGTCGAGAGTTGAGACGAAATGTTCCTCAACGGGGAATAGGAGCAAAGGAATACAAAGCTGTTAAGGCTCAATTAAAGACCTAGCTACGCCATCACCTCAAGGCCAAACATGAAAGGTTCACCCAGGATATGCGGAAGCAAATTGTTGAGTGGCTTACCGTGGAGAAGCTCAGTCCTGAGTTGATCTCTGTATTGGGGCGAGCACAAGACAATGATTTTGTCAGTCATGAAACCATTTACACCTGGATATGGAGTATGAAGCATTCCCATCGAAAAGAAAATCGACCTTTTCAAGACCTGTATCAAGAACTCAGGCATGGAAGAAGACGCAGAAAACGAGGCAATCGTCGCGATAATAGGGGTTGTATCCCCAACCGAATCTCTATTGAGAACCGACCGGCACTCGTTGAAAAGCGAGACCGTTTGGGGGACGTTGAAGTAAATTTAATGCTGGGTAAAAACCACCAGCCAGGATTACTGGTCATTATCGAGCCTGTGCTATTAAACTATTTCTTTGGGCTCCATTTCCCCATTAAGAATTCGGTCGAATGTTTTAAAAAGTCTGAATAGTTATTAGGGTCTAAATGTGGAACATGTCCGCCATTTGGAAAAATCCAGAGTCTGCTATTCGGTATATATTTTTTCATTTCTATTGCTTGGTCTAATGGAATAAAGTCATTGTCCCCCTGAACGATAAGCCACTGTGCTTTAATTGAATTCAACATGTCAGGCGAAAATGAAGGATCACCGTAGAAATTTCTAAAACGCCAAAACTGTCTTGCCTGTAACATCGCTTTCTCTTGGCCATGAATTTTAGATTGCTTGGATATGATATCAGTCTTGGCACTGTCAGGTCCGTCTGAAGTAATCCAATCTCTCACCCGTTGGTCATAATAGATTTGCGCTCCAATTGTTATTACATTTTTAAATTTGTCAGGTTGCATGAAATTGGCGTAGAAAAGCGTAATTCCTCCGGAACTTGCCCCCATTGCATTCACTTGATTAATTTTTAAATAGTCCAGTAACGCAAGAATTATTTTCGCATAGTCACTGTGTCTAAATTCCACGTCTCCCTTTTTATAGATGTCTGAACGTCCGTGGCCAATCATGTCAACGGAGATTACTCTAAATATTTTTGAGTAATCCTCAAAGTATGCTTTCCATTGGTCAGCTGTCCCATTGAATGTATGTAAAAGTAAGAGAGGCTCTCCTTGTCCAATGTCCTCATAATATATTTTTGTTCCATTGTAATTAAAAAACTTTCCGGTTGAGGAAATTGGCAATTGTCCATTTGACCCAAAATAAATTAGGTAGAGTAGGACGAAGGTTATTATTTTTTTCATATCATTTAGGTTGGTTGTCGGTGGCATTGGCGCTAACAAGCATTTCGACCTGACTCGTGATCCTTGATTGCCTTGACAATCTGGGTCTCTGTGAATTTTGTCTTTCTCATAGTTTAGCCATTTAAAGTTGATAAATTTATTCCAACTATTAAATGGCCGAACTTCAGGGGAGCTTACAGCAGCTTCTTCACTCTTTTAACCCCTTGCTGAGCCGTCCGACTGCATGGCACAAACAAGATTACCTTCCGTATCCAAAAACTTTGTGATCCAGCCAACATATGGGATTGCAGTCTTCGGCATAAGTATTTGGCCGCCGTTGTTTTGGACTTTCTTAATTATGTCGTCAACGCTTTCAACTGTCACGGTGCATTCTAATCCTATTAACCTTTCTTTCACTGGAGAGTATGTCCTTGCTTGTAAAGCGCCGATTAGCTCTCCGTTTTCGGTTTGGTCAGCCTTTATTTGTAAAAAGTCAGTTGGTCCGTAGGATGTAAAGCCCCAATCAAATACTTGTCCGTAAAACTTCTTTGCCCTTTCAATATTGTCAATGTGAATTGCAAAGTGGGTCATTTTATTTTTCATATTGTCAGTTTTATTATTCAGACCGAAGCTGTCCGACGGTTTTGGCCACATTACCCCCAACGTCGGTATAAATGTCCGTGGTGGGGGGAGAGGGAGGGCTTTCTAAATCTGCCAGCTGGCAAGACCGACTACTCTGCAAGTTCCACGAACAATTTCCGCAACCGAAGATAACTATTTATTTTGAGTGCGATCCCCACCATGATCCATAATACGTTGTTGTGTGCTGTTGGCTTGTTGTTCAAAATACTAACCACCTTATCATGTAAAGGCTTGATTTTTAATTGCTAAGTGCTAGTTTTCCCTGTGGAATTATACCTTAAGAATAACTTTCACTTGCATCAGCACGATCCATAAAGGTTAGGTCAATGCTAACCACGGCTGATACGAGTAACCAGAGAGTCGCTAAATCAGTATTCATGTCAACTGTTGTTGTCAGGAGATAGATCGAGCGCAAGGAGCCACTTCTAGTGACAATCTCTTTCTGTTTCTTTCTAGTCTCCTCTGAATCTCTAAGTACCTTTGCAAACACCTTATCAGCTTCATTCTTGAATTTGTAGTTAAATGTTCCCGACTCAATGATTATTTTTAAGATTAGTTTGTCATTGTCAGTCTTGAGATTGTATTTGTCTCCATCCACTCCAAGTAAATTTCTATGTAGAATACCTATGACATTGGCGTTTGCGTCCATAATATTTGTTCTAGATGCAAACCAGGTAAATCCCTTACGGATTGTAAACAACTTAGTCCCAGCTTTTGAGATAAAGTCAAAAGAAAAGGAAGTTCCAGAAATATCTAAAAATCTGAATATCTTTTGACTAATCGTTGAGTTTTTTTCAACAGCGGTCATTATCACATCGTTTGAATCTCCATCCAGAATCTCAAACTCTCTATGAAATTTAAGCAAGTTTAATTTTCTCGTAATTACATATGACCCCATATTGTGTATCCGTTACAAATGAGTGATTTTCGAAAACTGTACAGTGCACATTGATGCTGTTCACTAGTTGATCAGGTCAATTAAAATCTCACTGGGCACTCAACCGGGTCTTCAGTGCAGATCAAACGTGCGCACCAGGTCGCGGTTGGGGGAGGTGCTGTGGCAGCTCACGCATCCCGAGCCCTTCGACTTGACCGAAACCACCACCCCGCCGGATGGATTGTATTCTGCCCAAAGCCAGCCGCTCCCCGCATTGGAATTTGCCGGGTCTTTTTTCATGACCGCATACAGCGTAATCCCCGATCCGCCTTGTATGTCTTTTACCAGGACGGACCCCGTGGGGAACGAATTTCCGGGTGGAAGTTCACCCGTGCCGTCAAGCACAGCCGCTGCCGTGGCATTGAAACGAAGTTTGAAATTACCATGAGGACCCATGCCCGTCAGCGTGTTGCCGCCCTGGTAAAACGTGTAGCCCGACGCCGTCGTTTCTGCAAACAGCGCGGCATCCGGATCCGGCGCGGACGACATGCTGGTCTCCCTGGAACATGAGTAGATCAGAATGACCAGCGCGCCGATGGCGCTCAGCCTGCCTATTTCTCTTGCCGCATCGATCTTCATAAGAAACGTTTACTCAATGATAATCAAAAAATGCCAATGCAGCAGCAAGGCACGACAACATCAACTTCAATCAGTGTTGGTTGTTGTGGTTCATTAGTCAACGAGTCCAGCATTTTTGGCCGTCTCTTTGAACTCAACTCCTAATTTGTCCAACTCTTCGGAGTCGAGGCATTGCGCACAACGTCAGTGTATTTGTCCGAAGTGGGAAGTAGGAGGGCTTGCTAAATCCGCCAGTTGGCGGATGGCAAGGCCGACTACTCTGCAAGTTCCACGAACTTGGTTGCATTACGAAGATAACTATTTACTTCAACTGTGAATCCCCAGCATGGCATATACACTTTGTTGTGTGCAGTGCCCTTAGCTGAGTAGAGATTTAATCTCTTTTTCGAGGTCAGGTAAATTTTTGATTATTATCCCCCAAAGAATATCCGCTGACACTGAGTCATAGCCGTGTATGATCCTGTTTCTTGTGTCAACTATTTTTCTTGTGTGGCTAATCTTTATTTTAGGATCAATTGCCAAAATGCGACTCATTGCCTCTCCAATGATTTCTACATTGCGTTCAACAGCTCTACGAGTTTTCAGATCCTTTTGAAATTCTTTGAAGTCCTTGATTTCAGGAATGAATGATTTTATTTCAGCAATGGCTTGATCAATGTCCTTAAGCCAGGTCTTGATATTATTGTCCATAGATTAGGACTTTTGACTTGTCTATACTCTGCCTGAGGAAGGGATTTTTGATTGCCCTATTCTCCAGGAGGTCAATAGATCGGTCCAATATCTTTTCAAGTGCAAATTTGAGCTGGAAATAATTATCAGAGTACTCAAAAGGGTCGCTTGTTTGAAAATCAACCATCAGGTCCACGTCACTAGTCTTTGTAAATTGTGTCGTATTAACCGAGCCAAAAGAGTAGAGACTCTTTACCTTGTGATTCTCGCAAAGCCTTAGAATTTGCTCTTTATAAGTTTCAATTATTCCCATGATGCAAATTTAGCTAATTTTTACTCTAATCTTTGCCGGGCATTGCACACAACGTTTGTGTATAAGGCGTTTGCCTTACCAAAATAGAAATAAACAAAGGAAGGCAAATGACTTATACACTTTGTTGTGCGCTGGTTGATTAGTCCTCACTTTTTAGTCAGTTGTTTTAAAATTCTTTTTGTCAAGTCGTCAGTCAATGGAGAAATCGCATCTTCTTCCTTGTCAACTGATATGTTTAAAGTCGTGTCAATTCTTTTGTCCGTCTTTGGCTCAATTTGCTGAAATGTCACTCGATTACAAAGCGGTATTTTTGCACCAAGGGTTTCTAGTTTGACGTATGCGGGCGTTAATAATGACAATTTTATCTTTAAGGTTTTCTTATCGCTACTGGTTGACGTAATGTCCGTTACAACACACTCAAGGCCATTTGAATTGAGTTGACCAGATAATTGAGAGGCAATTTTGTCAAGAAACTCTTTTCCTTCTTTTGATTTAACTGTGTCAATAGTCAAAATGATTTTGTCAGCCTGGATACTGAAATGTTTCCACGGTTTATAATAATAGTATTTCTGTCCGAAAGAATTGATGGAGAGTCCAAATAGTAAAACTGTAATTAATATTCTTGTCACTCTCATTGTCTTGTGTTGTCTCGTCTTATCAACTTGCGCACAACAACCGTGCATACGCTAAATTGCGTCTACACATCTGCAGCAGACGAATATACGGAATTGCATATATAGGCTCTTGTGCGGATGTTGCCTCCACGGCACCATTCCGCGCCGCGCAAAGGACCTAGTACTTTGCTGGCTCGCCCTTCTTTGGCGTTGTCTTTAAGATAAACTGGCGTATATCTTCGTTGGCGGTAACCAAATCCTCCGCACGCAAATACATCATGTGCCCGCTGCGGTAGCCTTTGAAACTAAAGCGATCTTTCATCTTGCCGCTCGGATCAATCTGCCACATGGTGTATTTTGCATTGAAGTATTGCGTGGCTCCGTCGTAGTAGCCCGACTGGAACATCACGTTCAGGTACGGGTTTTCTGCCATCGCCAGGCGGAGATTTTTTCCGGTGTTGTCTCCATCGCGGTTCCAGGGATTGACGGGGCCAAACATGTTGTACTTGATGTCTGTTTTGTACTTCAGCACTTCACGCAGGTAGTAGTTGATGGCCGGCGTAAAGGAGTGGAGCCACGAGGTGAGCTCTGAATTGTAATCGGGAGACACGCCTGCTTCCTTGGCGTCGATGCCCTTGTACCGGGAATCCAGACGGCCGATGGTGTAGCCGCCTTTTTCCCGCAGCAGCTCTTTCCAGAAAAACTGTGCAGGAACATCCAGGTTGTGCTGCAAAATGATTTTCTCTGACATACCGGAGTACCGGGCCATCTTAGCCGCAAGTTCTTTGCGCTTCTGATCCGTGATGAACCCGCCGCGGGAAAGTCCGGGGATCAATTCATTCAATGTAAATTCTTCGACTTCGGGCAACAAATCCGTAAGGTCCTTAGCCTGTAGATCCGGAGGAAGCATCTTATGATACCATGCTGCAGCAGCAAAATATGGAACGTTCAGCGCTGCATCCACCGGGCCGCCGCGCTCAATACCCAGATCGGTTGGCGATACCAAAATCACGCCGTTGAGATACATCCAGTGGGAATTTTGAAGCTCAAGGGCCAGACCCGATACGCGCGTGGTGCCGTAGCTTTCGCCGATGAGGTACTTGGCCGACGTCCACCGGTTCTTGCGTGTAACAAAATTGTTGAGCCACTCGGCGAGGTACTTGATGTCGGCATTCACACCGAAGAACTTTTCTTTGGGAGTGTCCTTGATCAGGATCCTCGAATAGCCGGTATTTACCGGATTAACATAAACAATATCGGCAACATCCAGGATGGAATACGGATTCTCCTTGATGCCGTAAGGCTGAACCGGATATCCCTCAGGGTCGATTTCAAGAATGCGTGGACCCGTATAGGCGATGTGCATCCATACGGAGGCGGAACCAGGACCTCCATTGAATGAGATCACCAGCGGCCGCGCGGAGCGATTGGTAACATCGGTCCGCTCATAGTACGTATACTCAAGCGCTGCAATGGCCTTTCCGTCCTCATCCCAAACGGGCTGCGTGCCGGTGACTACCGAGTAAGGAAACTTTTTGCCTTTTACGGTCACTTCTCCTGTAGTCGTGATGGTGGAGTCGGCGGCAAGCTTACGGGTTTTCTGGGCGACGGCGGGAGCGATTCCCAGCGCGAGGCAAAGGAGGAGGGAAAGGAGTGTTTTCATGGATTAGAATGTAAAATGTAAAATGATGAATGTAAAATGTAAAAGTTAAAGGTTGCAGTATCTAATCTTGCTACTTACTACTTGCATCTTGTGTATTGCTATGCGAAAGGCTGGTCAATGGCCGGGCTGGGTTCTGAAAACCATTTCACGCCTTCCGTTGTCATGTAAGCACAATCTTCAAGGCGGATGCCGAACTCCCCGTAAATTGAAATGGTCGGTTCGATGCTGAAGCACATGCCCGGCTGGAAGGGTGTTTTGTTCCCAAGCACCATGTTGCCCCACTCATGGCCGTCCATGCCGATGCCGTGGCCCGTACGGTGGGGAAGGCCGGGGACATTGTATCCTGGACCAAAGCCGGCGTCTATAATAACCTTGCGGGAAGCGATGTCAACGTTTTCACAGGGGTCGCCAAGCCTGGCCGCAGCAAATCCCGCTGCCTGCGATGCTTTTTCCAAATTCCATATTTCACGTTGCCGTTCGGTAGGTTCTCCAAACACCACGGTGCGGGTGATATCAGACGCATACCCGCCAACGTTGCAGCCGCCGTCCATCAGCACCACATCGCCCACCTGTAATTTTTGTGGGGTACTGCTTCCATGTGGAAAGGCTGAGGCGGCACCAAAGGATGCAAACGCACCGCCGCGGGCGCCGAGTTTGGAATGGGCGCTTGAAATAATTCCGGAGAATTCTCCGGGTGACATCCCTTCCTTGAGCAAGGGAATGGCGGCGCGGTATGCTTCAATGGTAATGTCGTTGGCTTTCTGCATGAGAGTAAGCTCGGCCGGGCTTTTGAACATGCGGCAATTGATGGTTACCGGATCGGCGCTCACGTACTCCAGGGAAGAGGCTTCCTTGCGGATGCCGTCAAAGAGAAAGAACCGGACCCGTTCTTCCATTCCGACCTTCCCGCCCCGTATACCGAGATCTGCAAAAATGCCCGCTACCACCTTGTACGGACTCTCGTGTTCTTCCCACACCCGCACCTCATCGCCGATGGTCATCAGTTCGCGTACACGCGCCTCTTCGAAATGCGGGCTCACGTATTTTATATCGCCTTTAGCCGGAATGATGGCTGCCATCATGCGTTCGCTGGTACCCCATTTGATACCGGTAAAGTATTCCATGCTGGTGCCTCCATCGAGGTATATGGCTCCGACCTTGTTCTCCGTCATCAGGCGCTGGGCCTTGGCAATACGCCCTTTCCGTTCGTCCACCGTGATCGGCTTCACATCTCCTGACATGGACTTCAGCGCATCAAGCGGCGATGAGGCAGCTTCTGCAGGCGAGGTAGGAGTGGCGCAGCCGGCCATCCCAGAAAGTAACGTGACGGTTCCCGCCGTTACAGCGGATTTCGTGATAAAGTCTCTGCGTCGCATAAAGCGTGGGTTATGATTTCAGTTCGTAAAATACACTTTTGCGCAAGGCTTCAAAGAGTCATTTTTATGGAAGGCGGCTTGGCGGAATCTGGAAGGGGCCACCCAACCTGTCAAAACATTTTCCCTTCACAAAAGCCGTTCAGGATTCATGTTTTTCGCCTACATTATGAGACCTAAAACTCTATCCAACATGATGAAATTATTATCCGTTGTTCTGGTCGCATGCTTTTCCCTCCCAGCCTGGTCGCAGGGATATACGTTCAGCGACATCAAATCAAGTCCGTTTCCAAATGAACTTACAGCTTCCGCATCCGGGTCCCGCATTGCCTGGGCCTTCAACGAGGAGGGCAGGCGCAACGTCTATGTTGCCGAAGGCCCGGATTTCAAGCCGCGGAAGCTGACCAACTATTCTGTAGACGACGGGCAGGAGATATCCAGCCTTGCCATTTCCGATGACGGAAAGTGGGTCGTCTATGTAAAGGGAGGCGATTTCGGTTCCAATTATGACGATGACTTGCCGGTGAACCCGGGCTTCAGTCCCATGCCGGTCAAGGTGCAGATTTACAGCGTTCCATTTGCTGGCGGAGAGGTAAAGTCGCTGGCAGAAGGCGATGGGCCGGTCATTTCACCCAAAAGCGATGTTGTCGCATTCATTAAGAACCGGCAGGTGTGGACCAGTCCGATTGATGGATCTACTGCAGCCAAAAACCTTTTCACCACCCGCGGAAATGTGGGATCCCAGCAATGGTCACCGGATGGTTCGAAATTGGCCTTTGTCACCAACCGGAGTGATCATTCGTTCATCGGCATTTATACCGACGCCACGACGCCGATCCAGTGGGTATCGGCATCGTTCTCTTTTGATTCTTCTCCGCGCTGGTCTCCCGACGGAGGTAAGATGGCCTTCGTCCGTACACCCGGCAGCGGCGGTGCACCCGACTCCATTCTGGCACGGCGCCATCAGCCCTGGTCTATCTGGACGGCGGACCTGAAAACCCGGCAGGCCGCACAATTGTGGAAAGCGCCTACAACGTTAGCCGGATCTGTTCCCAGCACGCACGGGTCCACGAACCTGCATTGGGCCGCCGGCGACCGCATCGCGTTCCTTTCTTATCAGGACGGATGGCCACACCTGTATTCCATCTCGGCGCTGGGGGGAGCACCCTTGCTGTTAACTCCTGGTTCGTTCATGGCAGAACATATCAAGTTGAGCCCCGACAGGAAGTGGTTGTACTTCAGCGCCAATGCAGGGCCGGACAAATTGGATCTTGACAGGAGGCATGTGGCCCGCGTTCCCGTTGACAAGGCGGCGATGGAAGTGATTACGCCGGGGTCGGGATTGGAGTGGACTCCCGCCGTCACCGGAGATGGACTGACATTGGCTTGCATTAGTGCTACGGCCCAGCGCCCCCCACTGCCGACGGTATGGAAACTGAATTCCAAAGAGCCCATGCGGTTGATTGCTGACCAAATGATTACTTCTACATTCCCTTTGAGGTCGCTGGTCACACCAAAGAAAGTGACGTTCACTGCAGTCGACGGGGTGACGGTGCATGCCGACTTGTTTGAGCCTGCGGCTGGGGCCGCCAAAAAACCTGCGATCGTGTACATTCACGGTGGCCCGCCACGCCAAATGTTGTTGGGCTGGCATTATTCGGACTACTACTCCAACGCCTACGCATCCAATCAATACCTTGCCAGCCTGGGCTTCGTCGTTCTCTCCGTAAACTACCGGCTGGGGATCGGCTATGGTTATGAATTTCATCAGGCGCCCAACAGCGGACTCCGAGGGGCCGCTGAATACCAGGACATCAAAGCAGCCGGCGAGTGGCTTGCAAAACAGACGAATGTGGATGCTGCGCGGATAGGAGTGTACGGAGGCTCGTACGGTGGCTACCTCACAGCCCTGGCGCTTGGACGGGATTCAAAACTGTTCGCCGCCGGTGTCGACATCCACGGCGTGCACGACTGGACCACGGAACGATTCCGTGGATTCAATAATGCAGACAGGCTGGAGAAAGCACCGGATATTGACAGGGCGCAACATGTTGCCTGGCAGTCTTCGCCCGTTTCATCCATTGCCACCTGGACTTCTCCTGTGCTTATCATCCACGGCGATGACGACCGCAATGTGCGTTTCAATCAGAGCACTGACCTGGTACGCCGTCTTGACAAGAAGGGAGTAGTGATGGAAACGCTTGTGGTCGTTGACGACACGCACCATTGGATGAAACACACCAATGCCGTGCTGGTTTATTCTGCCACCGCAGATTATTTTATAAAGAAGTTGATGAAGAAGTAATGCCTGAGAAAAAGGTTTCCATTCTTGTTTCGAAAGCGATCGGGAAGGTCTCGGCAAAAGTTATAGCTGCAAAGAAAGCGAAGGGTGTGCTGATGCTGGCGCATGGTGCCGGCGCCGGCATGGATCATCCGTTCATGAAAGCATTGGCGGAGGAGCTGGAAAAACTCTCCGTGACAACCATTCGCTATAATTTCCCATACATGGAAAACAAAAAGGGACGGCCGGATATGCCTGCGGTAGCCACGGCGACGGTGGGTGCTGTTGCGAAGGAAGCGAAGAAGCTTTTTCCAAAATTTCCTTTGTTCGTCAGCGGAAAGTCGTTTGGGGGACGGATGACTTCCCATTGGGTTTCAAAAGAAAATCCCGTAGGTGTTCAGGGCCTGGTGTTTTATGGCTTTCCGTTGCACGCACCGGGAGCACCTTCAAAGGAACGTGCTGAGCACCTTTATACCATCGTGAAGCCGTTACTTTTTCTCCAGGGAACGCGAGACACGCTCGCTGATCTGACATTACTAAAGAAGGTCTGCAAAAAATTGGCCGCCTCGACGCTGGTGACCTTTGAAAAAGCCGACCATAGTTTCAAAGCCGGGAAGGATAATCTGATTCCGAAACTGGCGGCGGTGACAGTGGAGTGGATGGGAGGAATAGTTTAAGGTTTATGGTTCAAGGTTCCCCTCCTCCACGGGACGCTTACGCTTGCGCCGAAGCTTCAGCGTAGGAGCACGGCGGGCAGGAAGGTTCAAGGTAGGGTCTAATGTCCAAGTTATGTCATACGTAAAATTAATTACAGTTGTTGGGGTTGTCGTGATCGTATCCATCCGATGCACGACGGAAGCAACTCCATCGAACGATGAAAGGGAAATACGTGAAACCCGGTCCATGTCGAACAAGGCCATTGCCGAACACGATACGGCGGCGCTGGTCCAATCATGGACCCCAGACTATCACCTGGTTTCGTCCCGGAATCTTCAAGTCGCGGGCAGGACGGAAAATACGCGGAACATACAGACCAATTTTGACGCGATTCCGGATGTTATCTACATACGAACGCCCGGGTCCATCGATATTTACAGTGACTGGAAAATGGCGGGAGAAACCGGGACATGGGTGGGCCGGTGGACGGATCGGGGAGATCAGATTGAGCTGCGCGGTACCTACTTTGCCAAGTGGCACCAAGTAGATGGTCGCTGGCTGATCCGCGCTGAAATATTTGTGCCACTATCCTGTTCCGGGGGGGCATATTGTGATAAAGGACCCATCTAACTCGCAAATCAAGTTTTTGATCAGCAGTGTGCACCATGGCGACAGTTCCGAGGGGGAGCAATGAAATGACCCGGTGACCCTGTCGGCAAATCCGGAATTAACAACTTAATTTTGTCGCACTACAAAAATCAACGCTGAGATGGTATCGACCCTAAAAGAGAAAAAGGAATCAGGATACGAATGGATTGACATCACCAATCCCACGAAAACCGAATTGAGCGATGTAGCGTCCCGGTACGGCCTGCACCCAGCGCTGGTGGAAGACTCGCTTCAGCCGGAGCACTTGCCGAAGTTCGAGATGGTAGGGGATATCCAGTTTGTAATTCTCCGCTTGTTCAGCAGCAAAGCCACACCGGAGGCGGATACAATCCAGGAGGTTACAGACAAGATCGCGGTCTTCATTGGCAATGAGTTTATCATTACCATTCACCGGCAGTCCTACGACTTCCTTCCGGAAATTAAATCGAAATACGTAGATACCGGGAAGTGCACGACACCCCATCACCTCCTTTTCAGAATCATCTCAAAGTCGATGGCAACCTTTGAGGTTCCGTTGGCTGAATTGGTCAAGGAGCTGGATTACTACGAGCCAAAAATTTTCTTGCAAAAGAAGACTCCGTCGCTGCTAAAGAACCTCTATTACATCAAGCGGAGGGCGGCGGTGATGGATCATATTTTCGAATTGTCGAAAGTCATCCTGGAAAATTTAAAGGGAAAGATCGGCGCGATTCATTCCAACCAGCTAAAAGATGAATTCCTGCGCTTCCAGACAAGTGCCCGCCAGGCCATCGACAACGTCGCCAACTTACTTAACATCTACATTTCCCTATCCTCGCAGCGCACCAACGAAGTGGTGAGGGTACTCACGGTGTTCTCCGTGTTCTTTATGCCGCTAACCTTTATCGCCGGCGTCTATGGGATGAACTTCGACATCATGCCCGAGTTGCGGTGGGAGTACGGGTACCTGTTCGCCATGCTTTTCATGGTAGCCGTCACCGCCATCATTTACTTCTGGTTCAGAAGAAAGGGGTGGATGTAGCTCGTTGCGGTGGCTGCCATATGTCAGTTGTAGATTAAAAGCACACCGAGGACAGCTATTGATAAAGCAGTTCCGGCTAAAAGACACCAACCTGCAATTTTGTTCAGCGTTGAATTTTGGGACCGGCCTTTCCACCAAAGCCAAAATCCAACGAAGGCAAATGGGAAGGCAATGATAATGTTTATGTAGTAGACCCATATCCATCCGGGCAGCAGAAACCAAACGGCAAAGACCAGTCAGGTATTGCGGCCATCAACTACGAGATTGCCGTATTTTGCCATAAAACCGGCAATCTCGATAATGCCTTCCGCTGCCTCGATGTGGCAGAAAAAAATGCCAGGGCGGTTAACGACTTGGAAAACCTGGGTACGAACTTTGGGCATCGGGGCGTCTTTCTGTCACGCAGCGGTCTATTCAAAGAAGCGGAGCCGTTCTACCGCGAGGTCTATGAAATTCGTAAAAAGACCAACGATAGTGTACTTGGGTACGTGCTGGACCTTGCCGACCTGGCACTTCGCAACGGAGCCCCGGCGTTGTCATTCCGCTATATCGAGCAGTCCACCGTGATCCGCCAAAAGATAGGCGATCAGCAGGGCGTAGCCATCAATCAGACGGCCCGGGGTGAAAACTATTTCGACCTGAAGCAGTATCGGGAAGCCATCCGCTCGTTCCGTTCTTCCCTCGCCCTGTCCCAGGCCCTCGGCTATACCGACCTCGTGCGGGACAACTACGCCAACCTAAGCAAGGCATACCTTGCGTTGAAAGACTATAAACAGGCCTATGTACTGCAGGAGCAGGCCAATTCCTACAAGGATAGTTTGTTCAACATGAACCGCACGCGGGTTATTCAGGAAATGCAGGCGAAGTACGATGCGGCGCAGAAAGATTTTCAGATTTCCGAATTGAGTAAAGAAAATGAATTGAAGACCGCGGCCATTGAGCGGAATTCGTTGTCCATCGGTGCGTTGGCTGTCACCCTGACTTTGTTTATCGCGGTGGGATATTTGTGGAGGCACCGAAGCAGGCAAGAGCAGCAGATCATTGCCCAGCAGCAAAAAATGCCGCGCCCCTTGCAACCCGTATCCGAACGACTACTTTTGTGAATGGATTCATTAGGAGCCATCGTCGAGTTTAAGTCGTCTCCGGAGGTTCGGAAGAAGCTGTTGGAATACGGGACCCCGAGACTTTTTTCGGAAGGGGCGGTCATCCTCGATGAAAACGTGTACATCAAAGCCATACCCATTGTCATACGGGGAAGTGTGCGTGTTATTCGCCGCGACGACGAGGGCAGAGAGATCCTCCTGTATTACATCCGGTCGGGAGAAAGCTGCATCATGTCGTTCCTTGGAGGGATGCACCACGATACCAGCAAAGTGATCGCCGTTGCGGAAGAGGAAACAGAAATACTGTTTATACCCATCGATAAAGTCAGCACGCTCATCAAGGAAAACCCGGAATGGCTTGACTATATTTTCCGATTATACCACAAGCGGTTTGAAGAGCTCCTGGAAATGGTCAACGCGGTAGCGTTCAGGAAGATGGATGAACGCCTGCTGACCTTCCTGCGCAAGCGGTGTGAGATGACGAAAAGCAACACGCTCCTCCTTACACATGAGCAGGTGGCCAATGAACTGGGTACGGCGCGGGTGGTGGTTTCCCGCCTCCTGAAGCAGATGGAGGAGAAAGGACTCGTCAAATTGGGTCGAAATAAAATTTCCCTTGTGTAACAAAAGTCACTGCCTGCGCAGATCGTAAGCCGTACTTTTGTGGCTATGGAATCAAACCGAGACTTTACGATCCGCCAATTTGAAGACAAAAACCTCGCGCACTATTCGTACGCGATTCTAAGCAGGGGAGAAGTTGCCTTGATTGACCCGGCGCGCGATCCGCGCCCCTATTACGAATTTGCAAAGGCAAACCAGGCCAAAATCACCGCGGTCATTGAAACCCACCCACATGCCGATTTTGTCAGCAGCCATCTGGAAGTACACAACGATACCGGTGCCACGATTTATGTCAGCAAACTCCTTGGAGCGGAATATCCGCATAAACCGTTCGATGAAGGTCAAACGTTCGCGCTTGGAGAGATCACGCTCCAGGCGCTGAACACACCGGGCCATTCCCCCGACAGCATCAGCGTGGTGGCCCGTGATAAGCACGACAAACCCCACGCCGTCTTTACCGGCGACACGCTGTTCATCGGTGACTGCGGGCGTCCGGATCTGCGTGAAAGTGCAGGTGCCTTGACGGCCGCCCGGGAGGACCTGGCCCGCCAGATGTACCATTCCCTGCAGACGAAAATGATGCCCCTGCCCGACGATGTGATCGTGTACCCTGCTCACGGTGCGGGAAGCTTGTGCGGGAAGGGTTTGAGTCAGCAGAATACAAGCACCATGGGTGCTGAGAAATTGGGTAACTGGAGCCTGCAGAAGACGACAGAGAAAGAATTTGTGCGCGAACTGCTTGCCGATCAGCCGTTCGTTCCAAAATATTTTCCGTTTGCCGTTGCGGTAAACAAGCGGGGAGCGGAGGGGTTTGTGAAAAGTATTTCCCGGGTGATATCCGATGCGGAAGGACAGCCGCTTGATCCTGCGTTGCCCCTCATCGACGCCCGGCCGCAGGAGGCTTTCAAAAAGGGACACCACCCGGGGGCTATCAACCTGATGCACGACACCAAGTTTGAAACCTGGCTCGGCAGCATTATCAACCCGGGTGAGCGCTTCCAGCTTGTTGCAGGGAGTGAACCGGTGCTTCAGGAACTGATCGGGCGGATCGCCCGCATCGGGTACGAGGGGCAAATCACCGCCGCGTTGGTGGATCACAGCGGTAAGGAAACTACGGCTGTTTTTGATGCCGACCTGCTACGCAAAAAGGTGGAGGCCTACACGGTGGTAGATATCAGAAATCCGTCGGAGGTGAAGGCGCTACCGTTGTTCAAAGATGCCGTCCACATTCCGCTCTATGAATTGCGTGAGCGCTTGGGCGAAATTCCAACAAGCAAGCCTGTCGTTGTCCATTGTGCGGGCGGATATCGCAGTGCTGCCGGAAGCAGCATGCTCCAGGCAAAAGCGGGAAAAGGGTTGGAAGTATATGATTTGAGTGAGTCGGTAAAAACATTTATTCCATGAATCTGATCATACGCAACAGATTTACGATCCTAGGCCTGGTGCTGGGCGCTGCCGCAGGTTTCCTGTACTACTATTATATTGGATGTACCAGCGGCTCATGCCCCATCACGTCACGACCCATAAACAGCACCTTGTACGGCGCGGTCATGGGAGGACTGTTTTTCAGCACGTTTAAAAAAGAAAAGTCAAGCGAAAAAAATCAATAGAAATGAATACAACTTCAAGAACCATTATCGATGTCCGGTCACCAGGGGAATTCCAGGGAGGCCACGTCACCGGCAGCATCAACATCCCGTTACAGGAGATTCGGGAACGCCTCCACGAGGTGAAGCAGCTGGCTCAACCGATGGTGCTTTGCTGCGCCAGCGGCAACCGCAGCGGACAGGCTGCCGCCTTTCTGCAAAGCGAGGGCATCGTGTGTGAAAACGGTGGAAGCTGGATGGATGTTGACGAAACCATTTAAAGAAAAAGAATCATGTTAGAACTTCTCAAAAGTCTGTTCGGCATAGGCCCCCGTGTTAATTTCAAAGAACTCGTGCAAAACGGTGCGGCCATCGTAGACGTCCGAACGAAAGGCGAATACAGTCAAGGGCATATCAAGGGCTCGGTAAACATCCCCCTGGGGAGTCCCGTCAGCCAATATGCACGGTTTCCCAAAAACAAGGTCCTCATTACCTGCTGCGCATCGGGCATGCGAAGCGGCCAGGCAAAGAGCACGCTGAAGTCAAGCGGATATACCGACGTGCACAACGGCGGCGGATGGGGGAGCCTGGAGTACAAACTCCGGTAAGGGCCGTTTTGTACCTTGCGGACTACGATGCGTTCCGTTGTCCTGCCATTTGCGTGCGCTGTTTTCCTTGCCGGCGGTTGTTCGAAAGCAATCAACTCCCGCACGTTTCCTTCCTATGACATCATCCCGGATTCTTCGGGTGTCACGCTGAATGTCCACGACCGAGAGCGTCCGGTACGGATGCTGTACATGGGATGCGGGCACCTGCTCTTCGAATACAACGGGGAAATAATTGTCACCGATCCCTGGTTTTCAGTGCAGCCTTTCGGCCCGGGCAAAATACAATCCAGCGATGCGGACTACCAGAAGTACAAAGGTGCTGTGGATGCCGCCGGGATGAACCTTGGGTTGACGAAGAGCGTGTGGATCGCGCACACCCATTACGACCACATGATGGACATTCCGATGCTTCTGGAAAAATCATGGCCGGCCGATGTTCCCATTTATGGCAATGAATTCGGCGATAATATTCTCCAACATTTTGTCAACGCTGGCCAATACCGTCCGATCATGGATGCCGCCGATCCGGTTTCCAAAAGTCCGGCTTCCTGGCGTACCGGCGGATCGTCTATCCGCGTCCTTCCGATACTGTCTGATCATGCGCCGCATGTGAAGTGGGGTCCACTAACAGTTCATCTTATGCGCGGGAAAATCAGAGATGATTATTTCCGTGAAAAATTCATACAAGCAGCTGCCCGCACCAAGTCAAAGGAATGGCGGGAGGGAGATGTCTTTTCATTCCTCTTCGATTTTATGGACGGAGGCCGGATCGTGTACCGCATATTCATACAAACCTCAGCAAGTCATTTTCCGCTGGGCCGACCTCCGGAAGATGTGATCAGGGATCATCCGGTCGATGTGGCTATCCTTTGCCTGGCCTCATCGAATACGGTAAAGCCTTATCCTGTGGATATCCTGAATGCATTGAAACCGGCAAAAACGGTATTCATTCACTGGGAAGATTTCTTCCGGCGGGCAGCTTTTAATGAACACCGGCTGGTACGGCTCACCAATTTCCGAAAGATAGCACGACGTATGAGCGACAGTGGCCTGCCCATGAACAAGCAGGACTATGTGATGCCCCGGCCTGGGACGGTGATAACAATCCGGTAGGTTGGAATGGAGCTACTTCGCGGGTGCGGCTGTCATTTCCGACAACGTGGCGCTGCCTCCTCTGAAAAAATACCATACCCACGCAGAAGACAGGATGGCAAGGACTACCAACGCCAGGCTTAACGGGTCAGCGATCGGCAGGCCGCTTACATAAATCAGTATGATACAAGTTAATACCAACCGGAGAAGTTCGGAACCGGCAAGCCATGATTTCGATTCCATTACTCCGCTCCAGTTGATGATCATATGCCATAGTAAAAAGCTTCCGACCCACCGCTCCGCTGTACTCCACGGTGAACGCGGGTCAATGATGAACATCATGAGTGCGATTCCCAGCATCACGTGCATGATAAGATATGGCTTGGCTCCCCGGAACATTGCTGTCTGAAAGCGAACCTGGTTTTGTTGGGTGACCTCCTGGAGGGGAGGCTTTGGCGGGAGTCCTTCCGGTGTCCAACCCAGGGGCATAAACCAAATCCGGATCTTGTCAAGCCACCGCGGCGCAGCCACCGCATCGTTCCAGAGTACGCGGTAGTAATGAAAATTAATCGTGATGGGGTTCCAGGTGTTGGGAGGATTGTACATGCCGTACACTACCTTTTCACGCTCTTCGGCGAAGGACCCGAACAAGCGGTCCCAGATAATGAGAAACTCCCCGAAATTCTTGTCCAGATACCGGAAGTTGATTCCGTGGTGAACGCGGTGGTGGGAGGGTGTGGTGAAGAAGAACTCAATCCAGCGCCACAGTTTGGGGATTAATTCTGTATGATGGAGGAACGCCACGAAGAGGTGTATCCCTGTCATGGCGTAGATATCAATGGGGCGGAATCCAATGAGTGTGAGCGGCCAGAAGAACAAAAACGAGGTTAACCGTTGCGTGACGCTGGCACGCAACGCGACGAAGAAATTCATTTCCTCAGCCGAATGGTGCGGCGAGTGTGCCGCCCACATGATGTTGACGTGATGTCCCCACCGGTGCACCCAGTAGAAAATGAAATCGATTCCCAGCAGGAGCAGGATGAAGGTCACCACGTTCATCTCGAGGTTGTCGATCAACCTGTAGTTGGTCCACAGCCATCCGTAAACGATATATACCCCCGCGGCCACCAGCACATTCATAGTCTGGTTTCCAAGTGCTGTTCCAAAATTGGCTACGGCCTCCTGAAAGCTGATATACTTCTTCTTGTAGTACCAGCACAGCCCCATTTCAATCAGGATAAACCCGATTGCGAGGGGCGTCAGCAGGGTGTATATGTTGGTGGTCATCTCTGGCTGGTTTCTATATACAAGGTAGTGAGAACCTTATTTATTGCCCTCGATTTATTTCACCATTCGTTTTAAAAATCTGCTCCGACGCCTTCTTTAATTCCTCGTGCCGGTCATAAACATCCTTCCCAAGCCGCTGGTCGGCCTGGTCCAGAAGTTGACGCAGGTAGTTCAGTTGGTCGATGAGCATGGGTGTTTCATAGGCGCCTTCTTTCGTTACCAGCTTCCCTTCGACCTTGGATAAGGCAACATCCAGCGTCTTCTGTGCGTCGGTTGCCTTGCCTTCTTTCACAAGCCCGGCGATTACCTTGCGCTCCGCTTTCAGTTGTTCGGCAATGCGCTTGCTGCTGTCCAGGAGAGAAATCACCTGGTGTGACAGCACCTCTTGCGCCCGCATGTCCTCGATAGTGACCCTGCCGCTGACCCGTGGATCGGGCATGATCCTTAATTTCTGTGTGAAAATTTGCTTGTCCACGCTAAGGCGAACTTCGTATTCACCGGGGCTCATGCGTGGACCATTCCGCTTGCTCCGGGAAGCGTCGGCATCCCAGGGACCTTCGTGCAGCATGTCCCAACGGAACCGCTGGGAACCAACACCCTTCTGTAATTCAGCTTTGGCGGTGGATGTGACGAAGTTGGTGGCCATGTCCCTGCTGGCGGCGCGGGTAGTGTCCTTGCGCGGCACGACGCTCGTAAAGGTGCGTACGACAATGTTGTCGGAAAGGATTTCAAGTTTGATGTCCCCGGTAGGTTTCGACGCAAGGTAGTAGTCGATGATTACGGCGGGGGCTGGGAAGTAAGGAACGTCCGTCTTCGAATTGCCCTGGTAGCGGTACCGATACGTGTCCACAGGCTTGTATAAATACGCCGCCGCACTCTTGGCCCGGGCCAGCTGATGCAGCGGTGTGATGTTGTCGAGAATCCAGAAGGATCTCCCCATGGTTGACAAGGCCAGATCATTCCTAAAAACCTTGATATCCGTGACGGGCGTGACGGGCAGGTTCTGCTGAAAGGGCTGCCAGTTCGCGCCGTCATCCAGTGAAACAAACATTCCATATTCTGTTCCTGCATAAAGGATACCTTCCACAGTGGGATCTTCGCGCACCACGCGCACGGGATAATCGGAAGGGATCCCCTTCGTAATCAGCGACCATGTTTTTCCGTAATCAAATGTCTTAAAGATATACGGCTTCCAGTCCCCGAGTTGATAGCGCAGCGACACCACATAGGCTTTACCTTCCTTATGAGGTGAAGGCTCCACGGTGTCGATGCGTCCCCCTGGCGGCAGCTCTTTGGGTGTCACATTGTTCCACGTTTTCCCACCGTCCAGCGTCACATGCACCGGGCCGTCATTGGCGCCGACCCAAATCAGCCCCGACTTCAACGACGACTCCCGGATGTCGTAGATCGTGGAATAGAATTCCTCTCCGGTTATGTCGCGGGTAATGGGGCTTCCGGAGATCACTTGCTTGCCGGGTTCACGGGCCGTGAGGTCGGGAGAAATCTTCTCCCACGTAAGACCTTCGTTCATGGTCTTGTGTACAAACTGCGACGTGTGATAAATTATGTTCGGGTTGTGCGGCGATACATGGATGGGGGAGACGCGCTGAAAGCGAAACGTCAAATCATCCGGATCTTGGCCATACATGTTGGCGGCGCCGACGACGAAAATTTTCTCCTGGCCGGTTCGCTTGTCATAAATGCTGAACCTGCCTTTGCAGTTGGCATACACTGTGTTTGGATCTCCGGGCTTGGGAACGGCAGGCCCGGTTTCGCATCCGCCGGTGGCCATGAGAAAACTCGCCGGTCCTCCTGCGGGATCATACGGGGGCAGGCTCGGTACCGATACCGTCGTATTGTTGTCCTGCTGGCCAGCGTACAGCCAGTACGGGAATTGATCGTCGAGGTCTACCTGGTACAGTTCAGATGTAGGCTGATTCATTTGGGTAGACCACGTCTTGCCGCCGTTGGTGGATACGTTGGCACCTCCGTCATTGGCTTGAATCATCATAGAGGTATCCCGGGGATTGATCCACAAGTCGTGGTTGTCGCCGTGCGGTGTCGAAATAGTTTTCCATGTCTTGCCGGCATCCGCAGATTTCCAGAAACTGGTGGTCATGGAGAACAGCACATCTGCGTTGAGGGGATTCGCTTCGATATTGCAATAGTAAAAGGGACGGTCGAGGAGTTCCTTCTTGTCGCCTACAAACTTGAAATTCTCTCCGAGGTCCTCCGACCTGTACAGGCCGCGCTCGCCCTTGGGTGCTTCGATAAGTGCGTACACACGCTTTGGGTCGGCAGCGGAAACAGCGAGATCGATCTTGCCGATCAGTCCTTGCGGCAGGCCCTGGGTCAGCTTCTTCCAGGTGGTGCCGCCGTCGGAAGACTTATAAATTCCGCCTGCCTGCTTGCCGCCGCTGATAATCGTCCACGGCTTGCGCTCCACACGCCACATGGTTGCGAAGATGATGTTGGGATTTCCCGGAGCAATTTCCAGGTCTGCGGCCCCGATGGTATCGGATAAATACAATACCTGCTCCCATGTTTTTCCGCCGTTGCGGGTGCGGTACACGCCACGCTCCTTGTTGGGCTGGAAGGGTTGGCCGATGGCAGCAACAAATACGGTGTCGGATCGCGTAGGATGGATTTCCACAGCGCCGATCTGCCCTACCTTTTCCAGGCCAAGGTGTTTCCACGTCTTGCCGGCATCGGCTGATTTATAGACTCCTTTGCCAAGGATCACATTGGATCGTATGCCGTCGGTTCCTGTTCCGACGTAAACAATTTTCGGATTGGGCTGAAAGACCTGGATGTCGCCAATAGAGGGTGTGGAAAAAAAGCCGTCGGAGACGTTCTTCCAGCTGACGCCGTAGTCCTCTGTTTTCCATACGCCGCCGCCGGTAGATCCGAGGTAGTACGTGGAAGGCTGGCTGTCAATGCCGGCCACCGTAGTTACCCGTCCGCCCTGGGTAGGGCCAACATTGCGGTATTGCAGCGCTCTGAAAAAGGCCGTGTCAAGGGATACAAGGGGTGTTGCGGGGGCTTTGGATTGCCGCTGCCCGATAGAAGGGGTGATGGTGAACAGTATGACGACAGAAAGGGCCAGCAGAAATCGCATGAGTATGGGGTATTTGGTGAAACGCTTAGTTAATCAAAAGTCGTGGCAAAGGTCAAATTAAAAACACGATTGACTCACTTCTATTTATCTTTGCCGTTCATTTTTAAGAAAATACCGTGAATTATCTCTCTGCCGAGCTTATTTCAAAAGCATTTAATGATAAGTGGTTGTTTAAGGACATCTCTTTGGGCATTTCGCAAGGAGAGAAGTTTGCCATGGTGGGGAACAACGGCGTGGGCAAATCCACGCTTCTGAAGATCCTGACGGGTGAACTGGCTTCCGACACGGGTAAAGTGGTGGTCCGTGACGGTGTTCGGGTGGGTATTCTCACCCAGCAGCGGGAAGTGGATGGCAGCGTCATGGTCAAGGACATCCTCTTTGATGACTCCAACGCTATGGCGGCCGCGGTTAAAGAATACGAGGATTGCCTCCACCACCCTGAAGTTGCGGCCGAACGCATGCAGGCCGCACTGGAGAAGATGGAAGAATTCAACGCCTGGGACTACGACGCCAAGGTGCAGGAAGTAACTACCCGGCTCGATGTTCCCGACCTAGACAAGAAATTCGGCGAGCTATCGGGTGGACAGAAGAAACGGATTTTTCTCGCCCAGTTGCTTCTGGCCAACCCGGACCTCATCATCATGGATGAACCTACCAATCACCTGGACCTTTCGGCGATTGAGTGGCTTGAAAATTATTTGGCAGGACCTACCATCACGCTCATAATGGTCACTCACGACCGGTATTTTCTTGACAACGTTGCCAATGAGATCCTCGAACTCGACCGGGGGAAGTTGTTTCGGTACAAGGGCAACTACGCCTACTTCCTGGAGAAGAAATCGGAGCGGGAAGTGATGCTGAAGACAGAAGTGACGAAAGCCAGGAACCTGCTTAAGAAAGAGCTGGATTGGATGCGTCGCCAGCCCAGGGCCAGGGGAACCAAGGCCAAATACCGCATCGACGCGTATTACGAATTGAAAGAAAAGGCAGGCCAGGATTTAAGGCGGGATCGCATCGAACTGGACATAAAGGAATCTCGGCAGGGTGGAAAGATTCTTGAAGTAGAAAAGATTTCGAAGAAGTATGGCGACCAGGTGATCATCGATAATTTCTCCCATGTATTCAAGAAGTTCGACCGCATCGGCGTTGTGGGCAAGAACGGCATCGGTAAGTCCACGTTTCTGGATATCCTCACCCGCCGGTCGAAACCGGATACTGGGGAGGTGATACCGGGGGTAACCACCAAGTTTGGCTACTTCCGGCAAGATGCCATGAGCCTGAACCCGAATCACCGCATCATTGAGGAAGTGAAAGAGATTGCGGAGTTTATAACGCTATCAGACGGGAGCCAGGTGTCGGCATCCAAGTTCCTGGATAACTTCCTGTTTCCTCCGGAACAGCAGTACACCTATGTGGAAAAGCTCAGCGGCGGTGAGAAGAAGCGACTGCACCTGTTGAAGATGCTCGTGACGAGCCCGAATTTCCTGGTCCTCGATGAGCCGACCAATGATTTTGATATCGACACGCTGAACGTGCTGGAGGATTTTCTCGACAATTTCACCGGATGTCTGCTGCTCGTTTCCCACGACCGGTATTTCATGGACCACCTGGTCGATCAGCTGTTTGTCTTTGAGGGGGACGGAAAAATCCGGCTGTTCAACGGAAATTATACCGACTACCGTGACTCGCTGGAAGGGACAACGGCTGAAGCGGAGGAAGTGAAACCGGAAGCGGCACCGCGTCCGCAGCGTACTTCCGACGGCAAGAAGCTGTCGATCAAAGAGAAGAAGGAGTACGAGGAATTGGAAAAAGAAATTGCGCGCCTCGAGTCGGAGAAAAACACGTTGGTGGAAAAGATGAACCGCGGCACCGCCGATCACGAAGAGCTGATGACATGGTCAACCGGCGTGAAGCGTGTCACGGATCAAATCGAAGCGAAAACGGCACGCTGGCTGGAGCTGGGGGAGCTGGTATAAAGTAGCAGAATATGCTGAAAAGTTTTGGAACATTGCCTGGTGGAAAGCGGCTGGAGCGCATCGCTGAGTCAGCACAGTACCACGATGGTATTTTCTGGAACATGACGGATACTCCGCTGATGGCGCCGGATGCTTCCTATCCGAAAATGCTGAGAGACTTTTTTTTTGGAAAGATACCTGGTCAGGTACCTGACCGCGTGCTGCCTTCCGTGCGTCGCGACCTGAAATCGCTGGACCCGGAAGTACCCTCCATTACCTGGTTCGGACACTCGTCTTACCTGTTGACGCTGAACGGCAAATTCATTTTGGTCGATCCGGTCTTCAGCGACCGCGCGTCGCCCTTTTCTTTTGTGGGCACCCGGGCGTTTGCGGGTTCCAATCCCTACACGATCGACGATTTACCCAACCCCGATGTGGTAATCCTGACGCACGATCACTACGATCATCTCGACTACACATCGATCATGAAACTCCGTTCGAGGGCAGGACTATTTTGTACTTCCCTCGGTGTGGGCGCCCACCTTGAGTTCTGGGGCGTTGAATCGTCACGGATTCGGGAATTCGACTGGTGGGAGCATGCGACTGTATTCCCGGGCCTCGAGCTGACAGCAGCACCGGCGCGACACTTTTCAGGACGTGCCTTTGCAAGGAATAAAACGCTCTGGTCCTCCTTCCTCCTGAAATCCGGAGGAAAGACATTATTCCTCGGTGGAGATTCCGGCTATGATTCGGCTTTTAAACTCATTGGAGAGCATGCGGGTCCAATTGATTTAGCAATTCTGGAATGCGGTCAGTATGACCGGCAGTGGCCAAACATTCATATGATGCCGGAACAAACCGCCCAGGCAGGCATCGACCTGAAAGCAAAGGCAATGATGGCGGTACATTGGGGCAAGTTCAAACTAGCCAATCATCCATGGACCGACCCGGCAGAGCGCGTCAGCAAGGCCGCTGAATCCAATGGTATTTTGTTGGCTGGTCCGATTATCGGCGAACCGATGCCGCTCGACTCCGTGATAAGAAATAACTACTGGTGGCGCAACGTTGAACCACAGGTTGTATGAAGTCGGCAAGCTTGAGTGAGATCAAAAAAGCATTGGAGCCGCTCGGTGCGGAACAGGTGGCTGCGCTTTGCCTTCGGTTGGCAAAGTATAAAGTCGAAAACAAGGAGATGCTCACGTACCTGCTGTTTGAAGCAGGCGATGAGCAATCCTACCTAGCCGCCGTCAAACAGGATATCATAGACCAGTTTGCAAGCATTCCTAACCCTAACCTTTATTTCGTAAAGAAATCACTTCGGAAAATTCTCCGGATGGTGAACAAGCAGGTACGCTTCTCCGGAACGCCCACCACCGAGTTGGAGCTGCGGCTCCAGTTCTGCATTAGCCTGAAAGAATCAGGGATACCCTGGGAGAAGAACACGGTGATTAAAAACCTGTATGCACAGCAGGTGGCCAAGATCAGAACGGTGCTGGAAACCCTTCCGGAAGACCTGCAGTTTGATTACCAAAGCGTCCTACATCTCTAGGTGTAGGACACTTTGCGTGCAATCGGCGCTGACAGGCAGCTTTCCGGAATTCCAAAAGCATTCACCAGCGGAACAGCTTCCTGCCGTATATCCCAGCACAACTGATTTACCAGTTTGCGGATGGCCTTTGTTTTTGCGGGCTCCATGTAACCGGTCTCCAGAAACCACGCCCTGTTTTTCTCCAGGTGCGTGAGCGCAAACAGTTGGCATAATTTGGTGAGCACAGCCTTGCATCCGGAATCTTGCGTCTTCTCGACTTGCCTGATGAATTGCTCCAGAATTACCCGTTCAATATGCGCAGCGCCTACATCAATCAGGTGACGCTGGCTCACATTGAACGCGTCGAAGGAGTCCATGCCGTCGCTGATCAGTCGCTTCAATCGTTTCGCTGAAGACATAAGGATTTCTTTCTCCCGGTATTCAAACGCATTCATATGAAACTCACGATCCAGCAAGTGCTCCTCGTCAGTGCTCCGTGTAATGAATGGATTTTTCTCTGACAGGGAGGTGGCCGCCTTGTCCGCGACGTAATTCAGTACACCGAACAGGTTCATGTTGCTGAACTCCTGCTTGAACTCACCGAGTCGGCCCTTCGCGGTGAGTTGCATGAGCACGGTGTTATCTCCTTCAAATGTGGTATAGATATCCGTGTCGTTTTTGAGGCGGTCGATCCGGTTTTCCGACAGGTAACCCTTTCCGCCACAGCATTCCCGGCACTCTTGAAGCGTCGCTGTTGCGTTCCAGGTAGCAAACGACTTGATCCCCGCAGCAAGGGCTTCAATCTCCTGCATGTCTTTTTCCGACCGGTCGATAAACCGCTGCGTGAGATACTTCAGCGAAAAGTGCAGGGCGTAGGCATTCGCCAACAGCGGGATCAACCGCCGCTGATGCATGCGGTAATTCAGGATGGGCACTTCGTCACCGCCCTCCGGACCAAATTGGGTACGTGTGTCGCCGTAGCGGATGGCGATGGTCAAGCCGGATTTGGACGCGCTGAGGCCGGAGCGGGGGATACCAATACGTCCGCCCACCAGCGTTCCAAGCATGGTGAAGAACCGTCGGTTGTCGCTGGCGATGGGACTGGCAAATTTTCCTTCAGCTGTAATGGAAGAAAAGCGATCGAGCAGGTTGTCATAGGGCACAATCACTTTGTCGAAATGAATCTTCCCGTTGTCCACTCCGTTGAGTCCCATCTTTCTTCCACAGTCTTCGATGGTAACACCGGAGACGGTTTTTCCGCTCTTATCGCGGAGCGGCACGACGAGGGCGCTCACGCCGTAATCTTTTCCTTCAACGATCAGTTTTGCAAATACGGTAGCCATCTGCCCATGGACCGCCGCGTTTCCGATGTACTCTTTTTTGGCTTGCTCGTGCGGGGTATGGATCACGAAGGACCGGGTACTGTGCTGGTAGGTGGCCGTAGTTTCAAGGCCTTTAACGTTGGAGCCGTGTCCTGTCTCCGTCATCGCAAAGCATCCCGGTAGCTCCAGCGTGCCGATGTCTTTCATATACTTCTTGTGGTGCTTTTCTGTACCCAGGAAATAAACACTCATTCCCCACAACCCAAACTGCACACCAAACTTGATCACCATGCTCAGATCGTGATAACTCAACGTTTCCATGATGGCGAAATATGCCGCCATGTCGCCGCTGCCTCCATACTCCTTCGGATAGGCCATAGCCCCAAAACCCTGCTGGGCGAGCAGTTTGCACCACGCCAAAACCTTTTCACGGTATTCCGGCAGGTTGTCGGTGTCGAGGTAGGCAAACTCCTTGTCGGAAATAATCTTCTTGACCTTTTGGATGATTGCGGCCTGGTCTCCGTCGAGAAGCTTCGCCATGGCGTTCACATCGAAGGTGACCTGTGTACCCTGAACCTGGGTGACCGTCTTGCGCTTTTCCGGATAGAAACTGTACAAGGCCTCGCCGCCAATCAGTCCGAGCATCTCTTCTACCTGCGACAGCGATATGCGGGCGTCTCCTTTGATTTCCGCGGATTTTCCGTTCCCTTTCAACTGCGCCAGTTGGATGCCTATGTCCACGAGGCGTGGATGTGATTCGGGTGCCATCTGATCTGCAGCGGCCCGGATTTCGGTAAGCCATTCTTTAAACTCGTCGGGTGAAGGGGGAGTCGATGGATTAAGCTGGCTCATGAGAAACTCACGCTCCTTCGGTGAAAGCCACGGCTGGCTGTTGATCAGCTCTGTTATGGCTTTGATCTCCGTGGGAGTAAGCACGGCATCCGACCATACCATATATAGCATAGGAAGGAAAACGTACAAGTTGGAGTTTCCTTGCAGGAGGGGAGAACGGAGCATGGGACGTGGGATTTGAGTTATTCGGCCTGGTCTACAATTACCACTTTTTGCATCACCGAACCCTGCCGGATCTTGTCGATGACTTCATCTCCTTCAAATATTTTCCCAAATACGGTGTGGTTGCGGTCGAGGTGCTTCGTGTTCTGGCGGTTGTGACAGATAAAAAACTGCGATCCTCCGGTGTTCCTGCCGGCGTGTGCCATGGAGAGGACTCCCCGGTCGTGAACCTGGTTGTCGCCGGTAAGTTCACAATCGATGTGGTAGCCGGGGCCGCCACTTCCTACGCCGTCGGGGCATCCGCCCTGTATCATGAAGTTGGGAATGACCCGATGGAAAATAAGGCCGTTGTAATAACCTTTCTCAGCCAGGTCGGTAAAATTCTTTACGGTCTTGGGTGCATCCTTCTCGAAAAACTTAATTTTCATCACGCCCTCTTTTGTGTGGATTTCAGCTATCTTCATTCGAATTTTTGTTTAGCCGGCAAGTTAATGATAAAGTGCGTTAGCCGTAAGAAAGAATACCCATCTCTGGAAATTGCCGAGGATGCATTGATTGAAGCACGCACGCATTATGAATTTGGCGCTCAGGGAGGACCTGTGGCGGTATATTGCTGCGATGATTGCGGCAACTACCATTTAACATCCCGCGGCCCGATGAATGCAAAGCTGGAATCGTTTATCCGGGATGGAAAAATGAAACTCCACAAGGAAGGCAACCGTTGGATAGAAAAATTAAAGAGAAAATAAGTATGGAAATGAATTGGATCGATGTGGCAGGACACGCCGGGGCTTTTCTCAGCAGTGTCACCTTTATTCCCCAGGTATACCGGGTGTGGAAAACACGCAGTGCCAACGACCTGAGCATGACCATGCTCCTGATCATATTCTCCAGCACTATCATCTGGCTGGTGTACGGAGTTGCGTTGACGCTCTGGCCTGTGATTGTGGCCAATACAATCATTTGCGGCCTGAGTCTGCTGCTGATCTATTTCAAACTTGCCTTCCAAAAACGGATGGGGTGAAACGTGCGGGTTCTTTTTCAGCACCGGCAGGTCCTTTTTCCGCTGACGGAAAGCGGGGGCAGGATACCAGATAATTTGTGCATTTTAGCGTTTCAACGCAACAAACCCCCATTGACCGTTTCACGCATGAGCAAACTACTTCTGTTTCTCTTACTTCCCACCGCGCTGATAGCGCAAAAGTTTACGCCGGAAGAGATTACCCGGTGGGAAGCCCAGGCGAAGCAGGTCACCATCACGCGCGACGTGTGGGGCGTGCCGCACATAGCCGGCAGGACGGACGCCGATGCGGTCTTTGGGATGATGTATACACAGTGCGAGGATGATTTTGCGCGCGTGGAGAGAAATTATTTGACGGCGACGGCCCGTCGTGCGGAGGCAGACGGTGAAGCATTCATATATCACGATCTGAGGATGCGGCTTTTTCTGGATTCCGCTAAAGCGATCAGCCTCTACAGTACGGCACCTCCCTGGATGAAGAAAGTGTGTCAGGCTTTTGCCGATGGTGTGAATTACTATCTGCATACTCATCCGAACGTAAAACCCAAACTGTTAAAACGCTTCCAACCCTGGATGCCGCTGCTTTTTAGTGAAGGAAGCATCGGCGGTGACATCGAGTCGGTGTCGCTCAATGACCTGAAGAAATTCTACGGTGGCGGACCAGCTCCTATTCCGCAGCAAAAGAATGAAGACGGCATGGAAGACTTGGAGCCGCGCGGTTCAAACGGAATATCCATCGCACCGTCACGGTCTGCCAACGGGAATGCACTCTTTCTCATCAACCCGCACACTTCCTTTTACTTCCGCTCGGAACTGCACGTTATCAGCGGCGAAGGACTCAACGCGTACGGCGCAGCGACATGGGGCCAGTTCTTTGTCTACCAGGGTTTTAACGAGCACTGTGGTTGGATGCACACCTCCAGCCAAGCCGATGTAATTGATGAATATTCTCTGAAGGTTTCTAAAAAAGGAGGTAAGTATTCATATCAATACGGAAAGGAAATGAAGCCGCTCACCGCCAGCCGCATTTCTATTCGGTACAAAGGCCCGAAAGGTCCAGCCAAAAAGGAATTTATAGTTTACCATTCGCACCATGGGCCTGTTGTGGCCGGCGAGAACAACGTGTGGACCAGTGTTAAAATGATGAATGAGCCGGTCAAAGCGCTTACCCAATCCTTTCAGCGCACGCGTTCCACAGGGCTGGAAGATTTTGTAAACACCATGGATCTGAAGACCAACTCATCCAACAATACGGTCTATGCCGACAACGATGGGAACATCGCCTACTGGCATGGAGACTTTCTCCCGCGAAGGGATCCTCAGTTTGACTGGTCGAAGCCGGTGGATGGGAGCAACCCGGCGACCGAATGGAAGGGGCTGCACCCGCTGAGCGAAATTGTCCAGGTAATTAATCCGACATCGGGTTGGATTCAGAATTGTAATTCGACACCGTTTACTGCATCCGGGAGCAGCAGTCCGGACCCCAAAGAGTATCCCATCTATATGGCTCCGGATGAGGAAAATCCACGCGGCCTGCACGCTGTGCGTGTATTGAAAGATGAATCCGGATTCACACTTGAAAAGCTTCTCGCGGCCGCGTACGATCCATACCTCACGGGCTTTGAGGAGCTGTTGCCCTCGTTGTTGCAGGCTTTTGACGAAGCGGCACGAACGAACGACACACTGCGCCTGCAATACGCCGAGCCCGTGCTACAACTGCGGAGTTGGGACCTGACATGGAGTGCCACCTCGGTGCCCACCACGCTGGCCATTTACTGGGCACAGCGACTACAGAAAAACGTTGCTTTGCGGATTCCTGCCGGCACAGGCCAACTTGGTGTAATCAATTTTCTAAAAGACAAGACCACTGCCGATGAAAAAGTGACGGCCTTGGCCGGGATGATCGCTGAATTGAAGCGGGATTTTGGAGCATGGAAGCAGCCCTGGGGTGACCTTAACCGCTTTCAGCGCATGAACGGAAACATCGAGCCCGTGTTTGACGATGCCAAACCAAGCCTCGCGGTGCCGTTTACATCGGCCTACTGGGGTTCGCTGGCATCTTACGGCAGCCGGAAGTTCCCGGGAACAAAGCGAATGTACGGCACGAGTGGGAACAGTTTTGTGGCCGTGGTTGAATTTGGAAGAAAGGTGAGGGCAAAGTCCATCGTCACGGGCGGATCCAGCGGCGCCCCGGAGTCGAGTCATTTTAACGACCAGTCGCTGATGTACACGCTGGGACAATTCAAGGATGTGTTGTTTTATAAGGAAGATTATATGCGAAACGCAGAGAAGACTTATCATCCCGGTGAAAAATAGAACCACATTCCAATGAACGAGAAAGCACACTGGGACCGCATAGCCCCCGGCTATGACCAGGAGATTTTTGACGTTTTCCAAAGCGACAAGAATAAAATCTTGCCCGGTTATTTCAAGAAGCATGGTAACAAAGCGCACCGCGCTATCGATTTCGGGTGCGGCATCGGGAAGGCATTCCCTTTTTTGTGTCCGCTCTTTGAAGAAGTGGTGGCCATCGACATTTCTTCTGAATGCCTGACAGGTGCCCGTGCCCGGGCTTTTGAAAACGTGCGGTATCAGCAGGCCGACCTTACCAAGACGAATGTGAAATTTCCTGCTGCCGATTTTGTGTTGAGCTGCAACGTGATCATGCTTCCGGAAATCGAAAAAAACCGCGCGATGTTTCAGAATGTGCACAAGGCCCTCCGTTCAGGCGGCACAGCCCTGATGGTCGTTCCTTCCCTCGAGTCAATTTTCTATTCCGCCTGGCGGCTGCTGGAGTGGTATCGCAAAGAAGGTGTGAAGCCCGAAGTGGTCCCGGACGAAGAATTGAAATACTTCTCCGCCAGCAAGCGCCGGATCATTGACGGCATCATGCACATCGACGGTGTTCCAACGAAGCATTATTCGGAACCCGAGCTGCGGGTTGTTCTGGAGGAATGTGAGCTACACGTTACTGCCATAGAACGACTGGAATATAACTGGGACACAGAATTTCCCGAGCCACCTGCATGGATGAAGGCACCCTATCCCTGGGATTGGCTTATCGAATGCAAGAAATAACAGGCTAAATCGCAATGCAACAACTCGACCAACTCCTGGGTATCGATTACCCCATCATCGTAGCGCCGATGTTTCTGATTTCGAATACAAAGATGATCACGGGAGCCCTCACGCATGGCGTGTCGGCAGCATTTCCTGCCCTCAACTACCGCACCGATGCGGAACTGCGGGCAGCGATCCGCGACATCAAAGCCGCCTCGTCGAAGCCTTTCGGAGTGAACCTGATCGTTAACAAGTCAAACCCCAAGTACAAATCTCAGTTGAAGACACTGGTGGAGATGAAAGTGGATTACATCATCACATCGCTGGGCAATCCGAAAGAAGTGATCGAAGCATGTAAACCTGCCGGAATCAAAGTGTTCTGCGATGTAGTAGACCTCGCTTATGCGAAGAAAGTGGAGGACCTCGGTGCCGACGCCGTCATTGCTGTCAACAACCGCGCCGGCGGCCACGCCGGAAGCCTGTCGCCTCAGGAACTTATCACCCTGCTGAAAAACAACTGCGGGCTGCCCATCATTTCAGCAGGCGGGATCGCCACCGGTGCGCAACTGCGTGAAGTTATCAACTGGGGAGCGGCTGGAGCGTCGATCGGAACCATTTTCATTGCATGCGAAGAGGCCGACATCTCCCTGGAGTACAAGCAGGCGATGGTGGACTACGGTGAAAAAGACATCGTGATGACCAACAAACTTTCGGGCTCCGCGCTTACGGTGATCAACACCCCGTATGTGCAGCAGCTGGGAACTAAAGCAAATTTTCTGGAATGGATTCTTAACAACAACAAGACGCTGAAGAAATACGCCAAGATGATCATTGCCTTACGTGGGATGAGGGCCGTGGAGAAGGCGGCCTTCAGCGCCACCTACAAAACGGTATGGTGTGCGGGGCCTGCCATCGAGCACGTCACCCGCATTCGTCCCATCGCCGACATTGTGAATGATCTCACGCGCGAGTTCAAAGCCACCGTCTAAGTCTTCTGCTTTTTTTTCTTGGCGGAAGGAAACAATACGTTGTTGAGTATCAGCCGGTAGCCGGGGGAGTGGGGGTGAAGATTTAAGTCTGTCTTCCTTCCTGGACCGGAACTCCCCTCCGGATCGTGGCCGCTGTAAAAGGTCCAGTGTCCTTTTCCAAATTCATCGTAAATGTAGCGCACCCGGTTTTCGAGCGTGTTCTCGCCAACAATCAACACCTTGGGCTTGACACGGAATTTATTAAAGCACGTGGTCTGCCCGTGAAATTCCCGGATGACGTGCTCGTGGTTTTGAGATAACATGGACGGGATGATGTCCCACTTGGCGGAGAATTGAAATAGCCGGAAAAACGTGTTGGGCGTCTCCCAGTAGTTGGGCCGCATGGGACCTGAATTGATATCCGAAAACTTGCGGCCGTAGTATTCAAGCGTAAAATTTTCGAAGGCGAGGGTCTGTGAGAAGTCCAGTTTTTCCTGCACGTCCGGATCCGCATCATCGCCGTCGTATTCGCTGTTGCTGATGTCTAGTCCGTTGGCAGCCAGGGCAATGTCGATGGTTTCGGCACCGGAGCACATGGCAAAGAGGTAGCCGCCGTCGCCGCAGTAGCGTTTGATCTTCCGCGCCACATCAAGCTTCATGGCAGACACTTTTGAGTAACCAAACTGTCGTGCGGTGATTTCCTGCAGTTTAGCCTGCAGCATAGCCGATTCGCGGCGCAGAAACCGGCCGTGCTGTCCCGTGAAATCCTCGTGGTGAAGATGCAGCCAGTCGAAGCGGGTGAGGCTGTCGCGCAGCACTTCCTCATCGTAAATAATCCGGTAAGGAATCTCGGCATAGTCCAACACATTGATCACGGCATCCGTCTCATCATCAATCAGCGCGTTCTTGGGGGAATACACGGCAATGCGGGCGGCGCGTTCCAACCGCACCACATTCATGTTGACCTGCGGCTTTGTAATCTCCAGAAGGATTGTGTTCACACGAAGGTCATCCAGTAATTCATAAGTGATGCCGCGCACAATGCACTCGCTTTCCGCATCTTTGGAATAGGGCGTCAGAAAACTTCCTCCGCGGTAATTGAGAAGCCAATCCACCGGAGTTTGTGTCTGCAAAACAGAATACACCCATCCATAGGCTTTCAGGTGATTACGTTGCTGCTGGTCCATGGGGATCAGGATGGATCCTGCCCACGCGAAGGCGCTGGAACAGACAAGGAAGATCGCAAGAGCATTCTTTAACATGGCCGGGCTGTCTGACGAAGGTAGTCAGGCGCCGGATTGCAACCTACAAAGTAATAAACCTGTCAGCGGTTTACATCACCGCCCAGCTCAACGCCGAGGCCGTCGATCAGGTAGGGTTTCTCCCTGCTGAAACGAAGGGCGAACGTGCCGACCATGCCATCGGCGTTAATAACCATTTTCAGGTTTTCGTCTGTCACTTTTATGGAGTTGATCTTGCCGCCACCGAAATCGTCGTGCAGCATCCGGAACATCCCCGCCTTCGCTTCCACATTGCCGGCCTCTTTATCGGCAGCGGAGCTGCTTGGCGCGTCAGGTCCATCGGACTGTACTTTTCGCTGCATGGGCTTGTTTATCATTTCCTTCGTATAGTTCTCCACCACAAATTTTTTCCAGTCATCCGGGCTGTTTAGGCCCATGACGCGATGCATTTCCCTGGCACGCCGTTCCATGACTTTTTCCATAGACTCCTGGGCGAAAGCGGGTAGAAATGCCACTCCGGCAAGGACAAATACAAGCAAGGACTTCGTAACGTGTGCATTCAAGTTTTTCATAATCTGATAAGGAATAGTTGGTAGTATAGGATGATGCACAGGAAAGGTAAAAAGTTTTAGGGTGGGATGGAAAATTGATCCGAAAAATGCGGGCATGGCTAATCCACATCGACTATGTATCTTACCGGCCGACTAATCAACCGGAATGACCCAGGAAAAAAGCCCTGCCAAGATTGGCCTTTGGACCAGCACCGCGCTGGTAATCGGAAACATGGTAGGATCAGGAGTGTTCCTGCTGCCAGCCACGCTGGCTGCTTATGGTGGCATCAGCTTGCTAGGATGGATTGGCTCGTCGGTAGGCGCCATTTTCCTCGCCATGTTGTTCAGCCATCTCAGCAAGGTGGTACCCAACGCCGTTGGCGGACCGTATGCGTTCACGCGCGTCGGCCTGGGAGACTTTGCTGCCTACCTCGTGGCGTGGGGATACTGGTTTTCAATCTGGTGCACCAATGCCGCGATCGCTGTCACCTTTGTGAGTTACCTCACCGTGTTCTTTCCCATCCTCGCCGTCAATGCGTACTTGTCGGTGGGCACCGGGATCTCGGTTGTGTGGCTACTCACATGGGTGAATACCCTGGGCGTGAAAGAAGCAGGCCGCGTACAGCTCATAACCACAATCATGAAACTGACGCCGCTGGTTTTGATCTCCATCGTGGGGATGTTTTACATCAAGCTCGGCAACTTCAGCCCATTCAACATCAGCGGGGAGTCTGACTTCGGTGCCATCGCCGCAACAGCAACGCTTACTTTATTTGCCTACCTGGGCTTGGAGAGCGCAACCATTCCTTCCGGTGACATTCACGAGCCGGAAAAAACCATCCCCCGAGCTACGATGATTGGCACTATCGTGACCATCGCCGTTTATATTTTCTCCACGGTGGCCGTCATGGGCATGATACCGGCCATTGAACTAGGGAAGTCCAATGCACCGTTTGCAGATGCCGCCGCCATCATCTGGGGAGACAGCGCTCGCTACTGGGTGGCGCTAGGGGCGATCGTTTCTACATTTGGTGCGCTGAACGGATGGATACTCCTCCAGGGACAGATTCCATTTGCAGCAGCAAAGGACAAGATGTTTCCGGAAATCTTTGGGAGAGAGAACAAGAAGAAAGCCCCGTACATGGGGCTGATAATCTCCAGCGTGCTCATCTCCGGCCTCATGTTGATGAACCTTTCCAAAGGGTTGACAGAAACGTTCACGTTCCTCATCCTTCTCACCACCATCATGGTGCTCGTTCCTTACCTGTTTTCAGCCGCCTCCTACGGCGTGATCCTGCTTCAAAACAGGTTGTGGAAAAAAGAGTCCATCAGCAAGATCATCATCGCCTCCATGGCCTTCATCTATTCCGTTTGGGCGGTCATGGGATCGGGCAAAGAAATTGTTTATTGGGGTTTTATCGCGTTGCTCTGCGGCGTTCCGTTCTATGTGTGGATGCGGCGCAAACGCGAGCCGTCCTGATTGCCAGCCTATGATTTCCTGCCATTCGGAATACGGCAAAATAAAATCGGTCTACATCAAACGCGCCGCCGATGCGTTTGTCGACGATGCAACGCTGGAGCGTGACTGGAAATCCCTCAACTTCCTGGGCAAACCAGACTTTGAAAAAGCAAAGGCGGAGTACGCTGTGTTTGAAAATGTATTTCGGCAAGAGGGCATCGACATAAAACATTTTCCACACGACGCTTCATTATTTATCGATTCCATATACTGCCGCGATGCCTCCATCGCTACAGATGAGGGAATGATTCTTTGCAACATGGGCAAGGAAGCGCGTCTTCGCGAACCGCAGGCGCAGCGCAAGGCATTTGAAGAGGATGGAATGAAAATCCTGGGCGCCATTGAGCCACCGGGAACCGTAGAAGGTGGCGATGTGGCCTGGCTGGATCAGCATACGCTGGCTGTAGGTCATACCTACCGGACCAATGAAGCAGGCATCGATCAGTTGACCGCGATGCTTTGGCCTCTCGGCGTCACCGTGATGCGCGTTCCGCTCCCTCACTACAAAGGTCCCGGCGATGTGTTTCACCTCATGTCCATCCTCAGTCCGGTAGATCACAACCTGGCTGTTGTCTACTCACCGCTTATGCCCATCTTCTTCCGGAATGAACTACTGCGTCGCGGATTTGAGCTTATCGAGGTACCTGAAGCGGAATTTGAAACTATGGGCTGTAACGTGCTGGCCATCAGTACACGTAACTGCATTATGGTGAAGAGTAATCCACAGACGGCAGCGGCTTTGCGTAAAGCCGGATGCCGGATTACAGAGTATTCCGGAAACGAGATTTCTGTACGCGGCGGGGGTGGCCCAACCTGCCTTACACGGCCGCTGCAGCGGGAATGGTGAGACCACGTGATATGAAAGTGATCGGGACAGCATTATTGTCTTTTGGGATGTCTGGAAAGGTTTTCCATGCGCCTCTTCTCAGCGCTCTTCCCGGATTCCGCCTGCTCGGCGCCTGGGAGAGAACCAAAAAAGAAATTGCTACGCTTTACCAGGGAACAAAAAGTTATTCTTCATTCAACGAAATGCTGGCAGATCCGGACGTTGATCTGGTCGTTGTCAACACACCTACGGCGACGCATTTTTCCTTTGCCAAGGAGGCATTGCATGCCGGCAAGCATGTCGTGGTTGAAAAAGCGTTTACCACGAATGCTGACGAGGCGATCGAGCTCGCCGACCTGGCAAGGCAACTACGGCTGACACTGTCCGTATTTCAGAACCGCCGGTGGGACAGTGATTTCATGACCGTGAAGCAGGTACTGGAGCGCGGCGCTATCGGCGATGTGGTAGAGACGACCATCAGTTTCAACCGCTATAACCTGGCACCAAATCCCAAGGCGCACAAGGAAACGCCCGGCCCCGGATCTGGCAACCTCAAAGATCTCGGTCCGCACCTGATCGACCAGGCGCTGGTATTGTTCGGCACCCCCGACCGTGTGTTTGCAGACATCCGGAAATGCCGGCCTGGGTCACAAGTGGATGATTCGTTTGACCTCATGCTCTACTACCCAACACGCCGCGTTCGGTTGACGAGCGGGTATCACATCAGCGAACCGGGGCCGGGATATGTCCTTCATGGCTTACTTGGTTCCTTCGTCAAGAGCAGGGCGGACGTACAAGAGATGCAGCTGAAGAGCGGCATGCGGCCGGTGGACCCCGGGTATGGAATCGAACTTCCTAACGAAGCCGGCGTACTTCACCTGCATCGGCAGGCAGGCAGTGTTGTCGAGAAGGTAATTAGTCTTCCTGGGAATTATACGATGTATTATAACCAGCTGTATGATGCCCTTGCAGGCTCAGGAATCGTGCCCGTAACTCCCGAAGAAGGAGTGCTGGTAATGAAAGTGATAGACGCCGCGCTGGAGAGCCAGGCGACGCAAAGAGTCATTAAAATTTAGGCAGCTGCCTTACTCATTCGCCGCATCTGGCGCAGGGTGATCATACGATCGGCTTCTTCGTCCCAAAGCTTCAGGCGGAAGCACTTCCACACATCGACGATGTTCCACGAAGTAGTCTTTACCGAATCCAGTTCGGGCATGCTGTTCATGGCCTCCTTCAGGCGGTAAAAGGGGATACGGGAATTGATATGATGCACATGGTGATAGCCGATGTTGGCGGTAAACCAGCTCATGACCGGGCTCATCACCATATAGCTGGTGGACGAGAGGGCGGCATTGGCGTAGGTCCAGTCGTGGTTCTCGCGGAATTTTGCGTCCGGGAAATTGTGCTGGCAATAGAACAGGTATGATCCCAGTCCGGACATGATAAAGATGGGCAGGAACCAGCTCAGCGCATACACCATGAAGCCAAAGAAATACCAGATCACAGCGCCCACAGCCACGTGCAGCACGAGGGCCAGAAAAGAGTCAACGTGCTTGGCAGGGCTCTGGATAAACGACTTGAGGTTCAGCCAGTAGATGAACAGTGTGAAATACCCGAAAATGATGGTGAGCGGATGGCGGTTGATCAGGTAGAGGCGGCGTTGTGCTTTCGTCAGGCTGAGAAACCGTGTCTTGGTGATGGTGGGGTATGAGCCAATGCCCGACATGGTGAGCTTGGAATTGTTGTTGTGATGGTGCTCGTGGGAGCGCATCCAGATGGTTTCGGGAGCAAGCAGGTAAACTCCGATTGCCTTCATCAGGATGTTGGCAGGCAGGGAATTGTTCAGGATAGCCCTGTGCCTATAGTCGTGGTAGATCACAAACAGCCGTACATACAGGAGGCCGCAGACGATGCTTCCGCCGAGTCTCGCGAAAAACGGTATTTGCTGTATAAAGCAGGCGGCCAGGAGGCCCCCGATCAGTACCAGCGTGATGATGATTTCGTACCAGCTTCTGGATTTGCTGTCGCCGATAAACTGCTTGCTGGCGAGGAGAAGTTCTTTTTCAGTGCGCATAGCGGTGCTTGTTAAAAATATACTAAATGCAAAGATACGAAATGTTCCGGTTAGGCAGTGGGCCTGGCGTGCTTCCACCGCTTGTGCGACCAGAGCCAGATCGGGGGGTAGGTTATGATGTCTTTTTCCAGCCGCCGGGTGAATTTTTCAGAGATCTCATCGGGCTGCGTCTGTGCCGGCGTTTCGAAAAGGAGCTCCGGGCGCACGGTATAATACCCTCTTTTTGGCCTTTCCACGTGCAGGTAGACGACCGGGTAGTTGAATTTGGTTGCCAGTTTCTCCGGGCCGGTGAAAACGGAAGTGTCCTGGTTCAGGAACGTGGTCCAATAGGCATTGACGGGTGCAGCCTGGTCTGCTACAAAGGCGGTGGCCGTGACAGTTCCGCGGGTGGCGACCATGTCGCGCAGCGTTTGCGGCACCGGGGTGATGCGGGTGCCGAAGCGGGTGCGCATGCGAACCATCATCCGCTCAAAATAGGGGTTGGTGAGCGGCCGGTAGATGACGTTTAGCTGATAGGGGGTGTGAAGGGTAACACAGGGGCCGATCCACTCCCAGTTGCCATAGTGGCCGAGGACGAGGATGACGCTCTTGTTTTCGCGGTGCAGTTTGTGAAACAGTTCAACGTTCTCCAGCGTCACCCGGTCGCGCGACTCGTCCTCCGGCATGCGCAGAGTTTTGAGCGTTTCCAACGTCAGGTCGCAGAAATACCGGTAATAGTCACGGGCGAGTTTGCTGATTTCCCTTTCCGTTTTGTCAGGGAAGGAGGTGCGCAGGTTTTTGAAAATCACCTCTTTGCGGTATCCGATCAGGCGCACGAAGAAGCAAAACACATCCGACAGGCGGTAGAGGGCGCCATAGGGCAGGGAAGCCACGGCATAGATAAATGGGTACGTGATGTAGAAGAGCAGCGCCTGCACAGGTAAAAATTTCTCAAAAATAGGGTTTTGAAAGGAGTCGGGTAAATTGGGACATCGGCAAAGATTGAAGCAAGACGCCAGGTGGTTTACAAGCCGTCAGGAAAACAGGATTTCACCCATGTCAGAATGAACGTATTTTGAATCGTTCTGTATTCAAGATATTGATTATGAATAAGAAAATTTTGACGCCCGATGAAGTTGTAATGAATAAGATATATTTTATACAGAACCAGAAGGTAATGCTGGATCGTGATCTGGCAATGCTCTACGGAATAAAAGCGAGACGGCTACGGGAGCAGGTAAAACGTAACCTGAATCGGTTCCCCACAAACTTCATGTTCAAACTCACTGAAAAAGAAGCCGAAAACATGGTATCGCAAAATGCGATACCATCTATGCAGCACTTAGGCGGTTATTTACCCTATGCCTTCACAGAATACGGCGTTCTAATGCTTGCCAATGTTCTAAAAAGTGAACAGGCGATAATTATGAGCATCCGGATAATCTTTGTCGCCAACGATGGCGCGCCGTCTTCGACGCGTGCCCGCCGTTAATGCAAACTGAAGCACGTTATCCATACACTTGGCTACTAAACCCATGAACCCTTTCGTGTTGGTCAAAATGCTCATGGATACCGTACAAGCGGAAGTTTGCCAGAAAGGTACCTTGGCTATCGATTATGTATAAGGTCATTCGTACCTTCGTTTGATGTTCACACAGGGCAACGCGTCATAGACGCGCGCCATCGTGGGTCGGATGATAAAATAATGTAGGAGATGAAGAGTCTAGAATTCCTATGACCAAGTTTTCAACTCTGGCATTTGGGTGCATGGTACTCTTGGTAACATTTTGTGACTCCAAGAAGTCCGGACAAATGCAATTTGAAGTTCGTCGAATTGCCAAAACAGATACTATTTGGCTTGAAAAGTCGAAGTCAGATAGTTCTGGCTTTGGATTTCACCCCAATCTCGAAGGGCCCGCTCAAGGGATTGCCGGCATGTTCTTAGCGAATAACGCTCTATTTGTGTCAGATGACTATTTTGGAAACGTAAAGAAATTGGACATTGTTGCGAGAAAGGTAGTTGCACATTCTGGCGTCCTAGATTCCAAATACAAGGATCCTTCAGGAGTCTACTTTGATCAACGAACAAGCAGATTGTTTTGCCTAACCTCGTTTCAAGACAAAATATATTTGTTGAGTGATAATTTAGTTTTGACAAAGGAAATCAAGGCATTCAAGAGCAGAAAACAGTTTCGCATTGCCGGTGAGAAGATCTTGTTTATGTTTTCAATCCAGGGTAATGGTTTGTTTGACGAAAACCTTTTTTCAGTTTCAAGTCAGGGCTCAATTGATCCAAATTACTTTGGTTTGGGAAATGATGGCGAAACAAAATATTTAGAGAATAGATTTGGCAAGTTTGAATTTCCATGGAAAGTTCAAGGATGTCAGTACTTGAATGTTGGAAGTCTTACATTTGATGCTGACAGAATCGTCTATCTTGATGATAGAAATGTTTCCCGATACAGAGTCATTATAATATCCTACTGATGCTGCGGCGATATCTATTTGATTCATCATGGTGGCTTATTAGCGGTTGGATCAGGAAAGGAAGGAGGGGTTTCGTTGTTGATGGATGCTACCAACCCCGATAGCGCGCGTCTTCCACACAACGATGGCGCGCCGTCTTCGACGCGTGCCCGCTGTAAATGCAAACTGAAGCAGCTTATCCATGCACTTGGCTACTAAACCCATGAACCCTTTCGTGTTGGTCAAAATGTTCATGGATACCGTACAAGCGGAAGTTTACCAGAAAAGGTATAAGGTCATTCGTACCTTCGTTTGATGTTCACACCTGGCAACGCGTCATAGACGCGCGCCATCGTAGGCTTTAAACTTTTGAACTCCCGCACCACAATACCTGATAACGAAGTAATCAGCAAAATTTATCTGATCAGAAGCCACAAGGTAATGTTGGATGATGATTTGGCGACACTCCCGATAGCGCGCGTCTTACATGTAAGCTCCCCCGAAAATAGGACAGTTTTAGATTAGACGAAAGTCTTAAATTTAAACTGTTAATTATGAAAAAAACCCGATTTACCGAAGCCCAGATTTTCAACATTCTCAAGGAGTATGATGCTGGCAAGAACGTAGTTGATGTAGCCCGTGCGCATGGCGTCTCGAAGGCCACTATCTACAATTGGAAGTCCAAATATGGCGGTCTGGAGCTAAATGAGCTTAAGCGAATAAAGGAACTCGAGGAAGAGAACCGCAAGCTCAAGCACATGTATGCCGATCTTGCCCTGGACAATAAAATGCTTAAAGACATTCTGGGAAAAAAGTTCTAAGGCCCGCCGAGAAGCGCGTTCGTGTTGATCATCTTCAACAGACGTATGAGGTAAGTCTGGGTAGGGCCTGTAAAGTGATGGATCTGTCGCGATCCGTGTATTATTACCAGAGTCATCGTCATGATGGAGATGTTGTTGATAAGCTACAGACAATGGCTGAAAAGCGACCTACAGAAGGTTTTTGGAAGATGTATTACAGGATCAGAAAGGAAGGATTGCAATGGAACCACAAACGAATTCATCGAGTGTACAAACTATTAAAGCTAAATATCAAGCGCAAGGGCAAGAGGAGGCTTCCGGCACGGATTCAACAACCATTGGAGATTGTCAAAAGGATGAACGCATGTTGGTCCATGGATTTCATGACCGACTCTCTTCTGACAGGTCGCAAGTTTCGAACCTTAAACCTGATGGATGATTATAACCGTGAAGCTCTCGCTATCGAAATCGATACTTCATTACCGGCTGAGCGTGTGATCCGGGTACTAGAACAGGTTACCGGCTGGAGAGGCAAACCAAGTCGGATTCGCGTTGACAATGGCCCTGAATTTATATCTACAGCCCTTGGGTTATGGTGCGAAGAGAACAGCATTCAATTGCAGTTCATTCAGCCAGGCAAACCAACGCAGAATGCTTACATAGAACGATTCAACGGAAGCTTTCGAAAGGATGTCCTAGATGCCTATCTCTTTGAAAATATCAACCAGGTCAAAGTCCTAGCCGACGAATGGATGGAAGACTATAACAATCACAGGCCACATGATGCACTGAACGGTCGCAGCCCCGTGGATTTGTGGAAACCTCTTGAGGAGTTTCCCACAAACCCACAGAATATTACAATGATAAATGAAATGGAAATGTCTAACTTAATGCAGTCCTAAAATTGGGGAGCTTACAT
>Ga0163150_10000181_pt1 | contig 114667 bp, 106 predicted proteins | sample OliLakLV19P2IB_FD_148628 | JGI IMG/M metagenome (GOLD analysis project Ga0163150, IMG submission 148628) | Freshwater microbial mat bacterial communities from Lake Vanda, McMurdo Dry Valleys, Antarctica - Oligotrophic Lake LV.19.P2.IB | ecosystem: Environmental > Aquatic > Freshwater > Lake >...
GCTGCAGGCCGCGTCGACTTGACGAGTCGCTGGGCCGCGGCCTGCAGCAGCCGGTCACCCGCGTCGTGACCGAGTGAATCGTTGATGTTCTTGAAGTTGTCCAGGTCCAGGAACATCACGGCGACGCGCTGGCGTGAGCGATGTGCGAGCGCCAGCGCGTGCTGCACGCGGTTGCGGAACAGGCTCCGGTTCGCGAGCAGCGTGAGCGGGTCGTGGAAGGCGAGCTGCCGCAGCTGCTCCTCGAGCGCCTTGCGTTCGCTCACGTCGCGGAAGTTGAGCGCAAGTCCGGCAATCGCCGGGTCGTCCAGCAGGTTGCTGCCGACGCTCTCCAGCGTGCAGCGGCGCGCACCGTTGCCGACCACCACTTCTACCGGGCCGATGGTGCGGCCGCGCGTCGCGGCGACTTCGGCCAGGAATGCGGCCAGCCGCTCGCGGTCCGACTCGCCCCAGAAGTCGAGGAGATTCCGGCCTGCCAGGTCGTCCGGGTGCATGCCGAAGGTCCGTTCGGCGGCTGGGGATGCGAAGCGCAGGCGTCCGTCCACGTCGGCGATCATGATCACGTCGGATGCGTTGCGGATCAGCGATGCGTAACGCGCCTCGACGATCCCGGCGGCGCGCCGCTCGCGCACGAGAGCGTCGTCACGCGAGATCACGCTCTGGCGCAGCATGACTAGCAGGGTCAGGACGAAGATGATGACCGTCATCGCGGTCGCCGGACTCGACATCGAGCTGCTCTCGACGTAGACGAGCACCAGGAAAGACACGAGCATCGCCACGTAGGGCATGCCCTGGACCATCGCGCTGCCGAGTGCGTTCGGCTGGTGACGCGCGACCGGTGCGCCGCGCAGCTGCTCGCGGGCCGCTGCAATAAGGAACGCATAACAGGTCAGGTAGATGGCGTCCGACAGGCCGCCGAGCTGATAGCCGCCCGTGACCTTGGCCATGGCCCAGACGATGTCCGCGAGCGACATCGTGGAAAACCCGATCGTGAGCAGGATCAGGGTGCGGCGCGCAATCGCACCGGCGCCGGCATGCATCAGGAGTACGCCGAAGGCAAGCAGCATGAGGCAGTTGAGTGCGATGTAGCTCTGGGTCAGGACGTACTTGATCACGTCCGGGTCGCGGTCCGCGGCGGCAGTCGGCGCGATCACGAAGAACCAGAAGAAAGCGCCGAAGCCGAGCATCAGGATGGTCGCATCGAGCGCGAGCCGGCCCCAGTGGATGCGCAGCGAGTCGGCCCTTATCGCCGTCAGGATGCCGGCGAACAGGAAGGCGTAGAAGCCGGAGAAGAAGAAGTCGCCAACGGAGGGGAAGGGGTCGATGCCGGCCAGCCAATAGGTCGAGTTCTGCAGGTTGCCGATGCTGTAGACGCCGATCGCCGCCGCAAACCAGCCCCAGGTCCGGCGCACCGCCGGGTCGCCGGCCTTGTACGCCGCGAATGCCGCGAGGACCGCCGCGCCGATGCTGGCCGGCGAGTCCGAGTAGAGCTGGAAGACTTCCAGTTCGCGACTCCCGGAACCCATCAGCGTGGTGATCAGGAGGGCGCAGGGAATATAGATGAAGAGGCCGCCCGCGAGCAGGCCGGTCCAGCCGCTGTAGAACGGCTGGCCCTCTGGAGTCGGTTCCGTGGTGTCAGGGGGTGGCGACATGTCTTTAAGCACGAACTCCCGCATTCGGCCTGCCCTGCGGCAGGCTCCGAGTCGACATATGTAGCCAAAGGCGGTCGACTGTTAACTGTGAAGCGGGTCAGAGTTCGCAGCCGGGCCGGTGACGGGGTGCACATTCTGCTTAGATGGAGCCCGCCATCGGGCCTTTACCGCGGCCTGCCTTGGCTACTTCCACACCGTTTCGGCAACGCGCAGCAGGTTTTCACCCAGGATGCCGCGGATGGCCGCGGCCGGGTAACCGAGGCGATTGAGGCCCGCGACGATCTCCGGGATCACCTCGGGCGGCGCGAAACCACTGCCGCGTCCATAGCCCCACTCGCGCGGCCACATGACAGGCCCGCCGCGCCCCGGCTCGTCGAGCTCCGAGCTCTTGAACATGTAGTCGAGCCCGAGGCCGACATGATCCGCTCCCACCAGCTGGGCCACGTAGTCGATGTTGCGCAGGATGATCTCCGCAGTCGGCGGGCCGGTCCCGAGGAAGAGGCCGACGCCATTGATGCCGACCACGCCGTCCGTGGCGGCGCAGGCATGGATCAGGTCGTCCGGAATATTGCGCGGGTGGTCGCGCAGGCTGCGCGGGTTCGAATGCGAGAAGATGACGGGGCGGTCGCTCGAGTCGATTATCTCGCGCGCAGTGCGGTACCCCGCGTGCGAGCAGCAGCGGACCATGCCGACGCGGTCCATCTCCGCGAGCAGCGCGCGCCCGAGTTCCGTCAGTCCCGTGTCATCCGGGTCGTGACAGCCGCTGCCAGCGAGGTTGCGCCGGTTGTACACCAGCAGCATCCATCGCACGCCGATCTCGTAGAAGAACTCGACCAGCGAGACCTGCGGGCCGAGCGCGTGGACGCCTTCGACGTCGAGGCAGACCGCGAGCCTGCCGCTCGATTTCGCCTCGCGCAGGTCCGCGGGCGAGAGACCGAGCAGGTACTCGGCCGGATGCGCCTTGACGAAGTGGCGGATACCGGCGGCTGTCCGGATCATCTGCTCGAGGGGCACAAGGCTGTCGCCGATATTGACTGATACGACGTCGACCCCCGCCGCGCGGTAGCGCGCGAGCTGTGGCATGAACTCCTCGACTTCACGCAGCGGCAGGCAGACGTGATTGTCCCAGACGAGGCCGCGCTCGTTCATAATGCAGTCATTCTAGGCGAACCGATCTGGAGCATACGATGAAGATCTCGATGCACGACGCGGCCGTGAAGACGAGCATCCGCATGATGACGAACCTCGCGGTTCTGCTCGAGAAGGCGGCGCAGCACGCCGAGGCGCGCAAGATCGATCCGGCCGTGTTCGTGGGCGCCCGGCTCGCCCCGGACATGTTCCCGTTGTCACGACAGGTGCAGATTGCATCGGACACGGTAAAGCTCGGTGCCGCGCGCCTCGCCGGCGCCGAGGCGCCGGCCTGGAAGGACGACGAGCAGACTCTTCCGGAGCTGGCCGATCGGGCGCGCAGGACCGCGCGCTACCTCGAGACGCTGCAGCCAGGACAGTTCGAGGGGGCCGAGGATCGCGTGGTGCGCTGGAAATCACGTTCGACGGAGCGCGAGATGGCGGGACTGCCGTACCTGCTGCACCAGATGCTGCCCAATCTGCATTTTCACTGCACGACGGCTTACGCCATCCTGCGCCACAACGGCGTCGAACTCGGCAAGATGGACTACCTCGGGCGCGAACCGCCCGCTTGACTACATCTGCCCGAAGCGGCCGCGCTGGAAATCGGCGAAGGCGGTCGCGATTTCGCGATCGCTGTTCATGACGAACGGTCCGTAGCCGACCACGGGTTCGAGAATCGGCTCCCCGGCCAGGATGAGCGCCAGGAGTTCGCTGCCACCCTCGGCCGTGATCGTGAACTCGCCTCCCTTGCGGCTTAGCTCCGCGAGCTGCGCGGGGCCTGCGGCATGCGTGCCGTTGACCAGGGCGCTGCCCTGCATTGGCACGATGGCCGTCGTGTGGCCTTCCGGAGTGTTGAGCGTAATCGTCTTGCCCGCGGCGACGCGCAGGTCCCAGACCTCGATCGGCGTGAACGTGTCGGCCGGCCCCCGTTTGCCAGCGAACTCGCCCGCGATCACACGCAGGGTTCCCGCGCCGCCATCGAGCGCGACCCGCGGGATATCGGTTTCCAGCAGCGTCTGGTAGCGCGGCTTATCCATCTTGTTCCTGGCCGGAAGGTTCACCCAGAGCTGCATCATCGACATGACGCCACCCTCGCGCGTGAATCGCTCGGAGTGGAACTCCTCGTGCAGGATCCCGGACGCCGCCGTCATCCACTGCACGTCGCCGGGGCCGATACGCCCGCCGTTACCAGCCGAATCGCGGTGCTCGAGTTCGCCGGCATAGACGACCGTCACCGTCTCGAAGCCACGGTGCGGATGCACGCCGACGCCGCGCCGGCGCGGTGCCGGATCGAACTGCCGCGGGGCGGCATAGTCGAGCATCAGGAATGGGGACAGCAGTTCGCGGCCGAGTCCGTCGTACGAGAATACGGACCTGACCGGAAAGCCGTCGCCGACCCAGTGGGGCGGGGCGGCGTCGTGTACGGCGATGACCTTGCGCATAACTTGCAGTCTCCTTCAGCTTGCGTCCCGCAGCCGCAAGCCCTTGAGGTCCGGCGCGACGAGCCGTGCGCCGCGCGCGCCTCGGACCTCGCCGAAGCGGTCTCCCTCGAGCCAGTCGCGGGTCGCCTGTTCCATCTCGCCGTATGTGCGGGCGACGAAGTTCCACCACAAGAGGACCTCCTCGCCGAACGGCGCGCCGCCGACCAGCAGCAGGCGGGCGGCGGACCCGGTCTCGACCTCGAGCCGCTCGCGACCCGGCCCGAAGTAGAGCAGGGTGCCGGCTGCGAGCGGCTCCCCACCCACGGTGACTTCGCCTTCGAGGGTCATGGCCCCGTGCTCAAAGGCAGGATCCAGGGCGAGTTCCGTGCGTCCGGGGCCTGCCGCCGCAAGGTCGACGCCGACCAGCGGCGAGTAAACAGCGGCCGGCGCCTGTTCGCCGGCGAAGCGGCCCGCAAGCACGCTAATGCGAAACCCGCCGCGGTCGAGAACCGGAAGTTCAGGATAGTGATGGAAGGACGGTTCGCGGTGGCGCTCGGCATCCGGGAGGGCGATCCACAACTGGGCGAGTTGGAAGCGGCCAGGCTTTTCCGGGTCCGACTCCTCGGCGTGCGAGATGCCCTGCCCGGCGGTCATGAGATTGACCTGACCCGGTTGAATCCACTGCCGGTAGCCGAGGCTGTCGGTGTGCAGGATGCTGCCTTCGATCATCCAGCTGAAAGTCTGCAGGCCGATGTGCGGATGCGGGCCGACGTTGAGCCCGCGGCCCGCCGCATAGTCCGCGGGACCGGCGTGGTCGAGAAAGCACCACGCACCGACCATGCGGCGGCGCCGGTTCGGCAGTGCGCGGCGGATCTCGAAGCCTTCACCGACTGTTGCGCGCTGCGACTCGAGTCTTTCGATGCCCATCAGGCGATGATGCAACGGCTGGCAGGCACTGACAATCGGCGTTAGTCTGCCGCGATCACGGAGGGTTTTCATGACGCGCATCCTCGTCCTCACGCTGTTGCTATCATCCCTGCCTGCCATGGCTGACCCTGTCGACACGCCCGAAGCACGGCTCGAGGCCGCCGGCTACACGCTGCCGCCGCCGCCAGAGCCGGTCGCGACCTACGTGACCTCGGTCCGCACCGGGAACCTGTTGTTCCTGTCCGGGCACGGCGAGTGCGGCGAGAAATTCACGCGTGGCAAGGTCGGCCGCGACCTGACCGTGGATCAGGGGCGGCAGTCGGCCGAGAAGGTCGGGCTGTGCATGCTTGCAACGATCAAGGCAGCGGTCGGCGACTTGTCGAGGGTGAAGCGTTTCGTGCGCATCCTCGGAATGGTCAACGCGACCGAGGACTTCAAGGACCACCCGAAAGTCGTCAATGGCTTCTCCGACCTGATGGTCGTCGCCTTCGGCGACGGCGGGCGCGCGGCGCGTTCGGCGGTCGGGATGCAGTCGCTGCCGTCCGACATCGCCGTCGAGATCGAGGCGACCGTCGAGCTGCAAGACGGAGCCTGATGGCGCGGCGCTTGCGCCAGGTGCTCCTCCTGCTGCTGGTACCCGCAGGGCTGTATGCGGGATTGTGCCTGCTGATGTTCCTGACGCAGCGGTCGCAGATTTACTACCCGGTGCCTGAATCGACGGTGCCGGGTGCCGTGCCGATGTGGTTCGCCGCCGACGACGCGAACATCAAGGTCTGGACCGTCCCGCGACCGGGTGGTGCGGCGCTGATCTACTTCGGCGGAAACGCCGAGGATGTCGGTGCCAGCATTGACCGATTCGCCGACCGTCTGCCGGAGCATTCACTCTACTTCGTCAACTACCGCGGCTACGCGGGCAGCACTGGCGAGCCGTCCGAGCGCGCGCTCGTGGCGGATGCGATCGCCCTGTACGACCAGCTACGCAGCCGGCATGCGGAAATCCACGTCCTCGGCCGCAGCCTGGGCAGCGGCGTGGCCGTGCAGCTTGCGAGCGAGCGCGACGTCAAGCGCCTGACGCTGGTCACGCCTTTCGACAGCCTCGTGCACGTAGCCGGTGCGCATTTTCCATGGATGCCCGTCGGCCTGCTGATGCGGGATCGGTTCGACTCCGTGAGCCGGACTCCTTCGGTCGGGTCGGAAGTGCTCGTCGTGGTGGCCGAAGTGGACGAGATCATCCCGCGGGCCCGAAGCGACGCGCTGGTCCGAACCTTCCGGGAGAATCCGCGCGTCGTCATTCTGGAGGGTGCGCGGCACAACGACATCGATCTCGACCCCCGCTACCTCGATGAGGTCGCGGCGTTCCTCGGCCGCTGAACGGGGGCGCGGGACGCCGGTCAGGCCTGCGGCAACGAGTCCACGAACTCGGACATGCGACGCCGACTCTGCACGTCGGGGAACCTGCCAGTGCCGCCGCCAAGGTTGTCAGCCATGTTGCGGGCCTTGCTGGTCGCCGGGGTCACGACCGTGACGGCAGGGTGGCCGAGCACGAACTTGATGAAGAACTGAGCCCAGCTTTCGGCCTCGAACTCCGCAGCCCACGCGGGCAGCGGTCGGTCGCCGACGCGCTGGAACAGGCGCGTACGGCCGAAGGGCGCGTACACCATCACGGCGATGCCGCGCTCAATGGCGAGTGGCAGGATGGTTTCCTCGACGCTGCGGTTGTCGACGGCGTAATCGACGCCGATGAAATCGAGCGGTTCCTCGCGCATCACGCGCGCGAGGGCGCCGTACTGCTCCTTGCTGGTACTTGTGACGCCGATGTAGCGCACGCGCTTCGCGGCCTTGAGTTCCTTGAGTATCCCGAGCTGGACCGGCACGTCGCCCAGGTTGTGCACCTGGATGAGATCGAGGGTCGTTGAGCCGACTCTGCGGAAGGACTGCTCGATCTGAGCACGTGCGGCCGCCGGATCCGCGGCTCCGCCGCCGCGCGGCGCAACGTTGACCTTGCTCGCCCAGAACAGCTTCCCCGCCAGGCCGAGCTCTTGCGCGAGCCGGCCCGCGACTTCCTCCGACGCGCCATAGGACGGCGCCGTGTCGAAGACGGACCCGCCGCCCTCGACGAGCGTCTTGAGTACCTCGGCGAGGCGAACAACGTCCTCGCCTTCCGCGACGCTGCGGAACGTGGCCGAACTGCCGAGACCGATGACCGGGATCTGCTCGCCGCTCGAGGGAATCGGCCGCGTGATCAGAGGCCGGTCCTGGCTGCCTGACGCAAAGCGCGGTCCAAGGCCGAGGGCGGCACCCGCACCCAGTGCCATACCCATCCATCGGCGGCGATTCATAGTCATAGTTGGTCGAGCCCCGTGCGTCGGTGTACTGCGGCCTGGAGCATCGCGAGCGCTTCGACCGCTACGGTGTCCTGGCCCTCGTTACTGAGAATGGTGAACCAGACCGTTAGTTCACCGACCTGGAGGGCCCCCTGGTTCATGAACCGGAACTCGTCGGGGCCGGGGTTGCTGTCGGTTGCCGCGAAATAAAAGCCCGTGCCGTTCGCGCCGTCCAGCTGGCGCACCTCGAGGTAGGCCTCCACGGCCTGCGGCTGGGTGCGCTCCGCCATGTCCCGGATCGCGTCGCGCAGCGAGGGAAGCTCGCGAATGTTTTTGGCGAGCGGGTCGGGCCACTCCGGTGTCACGAACACCTGGCGCGGCCCGTCCTCCACGACGGCGATCTCGATGGTCGGCGGGCCGCCCCCCGCCGGCTGCTCGAGATGTTCTTCCCAGCCTGCGGGCACGGCCAGCTCGAGCGTGTCGCGGTTCGGCAGCTCGAAGCGGCGCAGGCCAGCATCCTCAGCGGTCGACGGACCCGCACCGAACAGCAAGGCGAGTGAAAGCGGGACGTAGACGGACCGTGTCATGGCCCGCGCGCGGAGGGACTTCGCCTAGGGTGCGGGTTCGGGCGCGGGTACCGGGGCACCCTCGCCGGAAACGAAGCCGACCTTCTGCAGGCCGCCACGTTGCAGCGTGAAGAGCACGTTCGCGACATACACGTACGGCACGCGCCGGTGCGCGTCCACGTGCACTTCCGGCTGCGGGTCCTTCGCATTCTCGATCGCGACGTAGTCGCGCAGTGATTGCGCGTCGACCGGCGAGCCGTTCCAGTAAACGGAGCCGTCGAACTCGACGAAGATACGAACGACGACGGGCTCGGTCAGCGGCGGGTTCGGGACATCGCGCGGCAGGTCAATCTTGACCGCGTGGGTCATGACCGGGATGGTGATGATGAAGATGATCAGCAGCACCAGCATGATGTCGACGAGCGGGATGACGTTCGGCTCCACCATCGGATCGCCGCTGTCGCCCTTGACCGAAATCGCCATTACTTTCCCCCGACGGCCCCTGTCTCAGGACCTCGATATTGACCTGTCTGGAGTTTGCCCTTCCACCCGGGAGGGCGCAAGCCAGCCGGGGTCTTCGGTGCTATCCTTTTTTTGAAAAACCGACTGACATCGGACGGGCGGGGGGCAGCATGGGAAAAGCGACCGGCGACATACGCAATATTGCCCTGCTCGGCCATGCCGGGGCGGGAAAAACCCTGCTGGCAGAGGCGCTGCTGTACGCAGCCGGCAGTATCCGGGCCAAAGGCAGCCTGGTCCGGGGCACTACGGTCGCGGACCACGATCCCCAGGCGCGTCGGCTGCTGCACTCGGTCGATGCCACCCTGTGCTGGCTCGAAACGGGCAATGCCCACGTCAACTTGATCGATACCCCGGGATTTCCGGACTTCATCGGCAGGGCCTTGCCGGTGCTCGAGGCGGTTGAAACGGCGGCCGTCGTGGTGAGCGCCGTAGCAGGCGTTGAGCCGATGTCGCAGCGGATGATGGATTCGGCCCGCGACCGGGGCCTCGCGCGCCTGGTGGTGATCAACAAGATCGACTTGCGCGATGCCAACCCGCGGGCCGTGCTGGAGGAGGTCCGGGAGCAGTTCGGCCGGGAATGCCTGCCGATCAACCTGCCCGCAGCCGGCGGAGAAAAGGTCATTGACTGCTTTTTCCATAACACGGGCGAGCCGACCGATTTCTCCTCGGTCCAGGAAGCCCACACGCAGATCATCGACCAGGTCGTCGAGGTGGATGACGATCTGATGGCGCTTTATCTCGAGCAGGGTGAGGAGCTGGCCCCGGATCAGCTTCATGACCCGTTCGAGAAGGCGCTGCGCGAGGGACACCTGGTGCCGGTCTGCTTCGTTTCCGCGGAGACCGGCGCCGGCATCCCGGAACTGCTCGAGGCGATGGCGAGGCTGATGCCGAACCCCGCCGAGGGCAATCCACCCCCCTTCATGAAGGGCGAGGGTGCCGCGGCAGAGCGCGTCAATCTGGTCCCCGATCCCGGCCGCCACGCGATCGGCCACGTCTTCAAGGTCATTATGGACCCGTTCGTCGGCAAGCTCGGCATGTTCCGCGTTCACCAGGGGACGATCCGCGCAGGTAGCCCGCTGTTCGTGGGCGACGGCAGGAAACCGGTGAAAATGGCGCACCTGTTCCGCATGCAGGGCAAGGAGCACGCGGAAGTGCCGGAGGCCGTGCCGGGGGACATCTGCGCCGTGGCCAAGCTCGACGAACTGCACTTCGACGCCGTGCTGCACGATTCCCACGACGAGGATCACTTTCACCTGAAGCCCCTGGCTTACCCGCCGGCGATGCTCGGCGTCGCGATCGAGCCCGAGCGCCGGGGCGACGAGCACAAGCTCGCCGAGGCGCTGCACAAGCTTGCGGCCGAGGACCCCTGCGTTCGCGTCGAGCACAACGCCTCGCTCAACGAGACCGTCCTCTACGGCATGGGCGACCTGCACCTGCGCGTGATGATCGAACGGATGTCCGAGCGCTACGGCGTTGCCGTCAAGAGCCGCCCGCCCGCGATCCCGTACCGCGAGACGATCACGCGCCCGGCCGAGGGCCACCACCGGCACAAGAAGCAGACTGGCGGCGCGGGCCAGTTCGGCGAGGTTTACCTGCGCATCGAGCCGCTGGCGCGCGGCAGCGGATTCGAGTTCGTGGACGACGTGGTCGGTGGCGCGATCCCGAACCAGTTCATCCCGGCGGTCGAGAAGGGCATCCGGCACGCGCTGACGGAGGGTGCCGTGGCAGGATTCCCGATCCAGGACCTGCGGGTCTCGGTCTATGATGGCAAGTACCACTCGGTGGACTCGAAGGAGGTCGCATTCGTGTCGGCGGGCCGGAAGGCCTTCCTCGACGCCGTCCAGAAAGCCGGTCCCGCGGTGCTCGAGCCGATCGTTCACGTCGAGATCAGCGCGCCCGGCACCGTGATGGGCGACATTACTGCGGACCTTGCGACGCGCCGCGCGCGCATCGACGGAAATGAGGCGCGCGCCCGCGGGCGCATCATCGTCTCCGCCTACGTGCCGCTCGCCGAAGTTACGGATTACCAGAACCGGTTGAAGGCATTGACCGGCGGAGAAGGGAGTTTCACTTTGCAGCCAAGCCATTACGACCCGGTTCCGTCGCGCAAGCAGCAGGAACTTGCATCTGCCTGGAAGCCTGCGGCGGGCGAGGAATGAACGCCAGCCCCCGGTCCGACACCCGCATCATGGCCATGTTCTGCGACTTCGAGAACGTCGCGCTCGGCGTCCGCGACGTGAAGATCGCGTCATTTGATATCAGGAAGGTGCTCGAGCGGTTGCTGCTCAAGGGCAACATCGTCGTCAAGAAGGCCTACTGCAACTGGGAGCGCTACCAGGAGTACAAGCGCCCCATGCACGAGGCGGCCTTCGAGCTGATCGAGATTCCGCACGTGCGCCAGTCCGGCAAGAACTCCGCCGACATACGCATGGTCGTGGACGCACTCGACCTGTGCTACACGAAGGAGCACGTGGACACCTTCGTGATCGTCAGCGGCGATTCCGATTTCTCCCCGCTGGTTTCAAAGCTGCGCGAGAACAACAAGTTCGTGATCGGTTGCGGCGTCAAGCATTCAACTTCGGACCTGCTGATCAGCGGTTGCGACGAGTTCATCTACTACGACGACCTGGTGCGCGGCGAAGGCCGCGCGAAGAGCGCGCGCAAGGAAAAAGTCGCCAAGACCTCCCCCAAGGCGGCTCCCGGCGCCGACGACCGCCGCCAGGAAGGCATCGAGCTCATGATGGAGACCGCCGAGGACCTGTTCGCGGAACGCGACGCGGAGGAGAAGGTCTGGGGTTCAATGGTCAAGCAGGCGATCAAGCGCCGCAAGCCGGGATTCAACGAGAGTTATTACGGCTTCAAGTCGTTCGGGAACCTGCTCGAGGAAGCGCGCGAGCGCAAGCTGATCGACCTCGAGTTCGATGCGAAATCGGGCGGCTACATCATCACGCGCGTGGCCGCCGCATGAGAGGAAGCAGGATGAAGACGAGGGTCCGTACGATGGTTTCACGCAGCCTCTACCCGCTGTTGCTCGCGGTCGCCGGCACGGGCGCCTGCCAGGATGATCCGCACGTGGCGCCGAGCGGCGACACGAAGGTCGCGGTCACGACCGTGGCGAAGGGGCTCGAGCATCCCTGGTCGCTGGCGTTCCTGCCGGACGGGCGGATGCTGGTCACCGAACGGCCCGGGCGCCTGCGCTACGTGACGCCGGAAGGCGCACTCTCGGAGCCGATTGCCGGCGTGCCGGCCGTCGACGCCGAGGGCCAGGGCGGACTGCTCGACGTGATTCTCGATCCCGCTTTCGCCGGGAACTCGACGATCTACCTGTCGTACGCCGAGCCGGCCGCGGACGGGACGAATGGAACCGCGGTCGCGCGGGCGCGCCTCGACGGCGAGTCGCTTACCGATGTCACGGTCATCTTCCGGCAACAACCGAAGTTCAAGAGCAATCATCATTTCGGGTCGCGTCTCGTCTTCGCGCGCGACGGCAACCTCTTCGTCACGACCGGCGAACGCAACTCGCAGCGCGACAAGGCCCAGGAGCTCGGCACCCACATCGGCAAGGTCCTGCGCATCACGCCCGCCGGCGGCGTGCCAGCGGACAACCCCTTTGTCGGCCGGGAAGGCGCGCTGCCGGAAGTCTGGTCGTTCGGGCATCGCAATATCCAGGGCGCGGCCCTGCATCCCGGGACGGGCGAGTTGTGGACGCACGAGCACGGCCCGCGCGGCGGCGACGAGATCAACATCGCGCGCGCCGGCCGCAACTACGGCTGGCCGGTTATCACCTTTGGCCGCGAGTACAGCGGCCCGGCGATCGGCGAGGGCACGGCCAAAGCCGGGATGGAACAGCCGGCCCATTATTGGGTTCCCTCGATTGCGCCCTCCGGCATGGTCTTCCACAGCGGTCGCGGTTTCCCGGCGTGGAAGGACCAGCTTTTCGTCGGCGCACTGGCGGCGACCCAGCTGGTGCGTCTCGAAGTCGAACCGGACGGCAAAGTACTCGAGGAGGAGCGCATCGCGATCGGCAAGCGCGTGCGCGACGTGCGCGAAGGCCCGAACGGCGCGCTTTACCTCGTCACTGACGAGGATGCGGGCGAGATCCTGCGCGTCGCGCCGGCGAACTAGCGAGCCTCCGAATCAGTCCCGCATGGGCGCGACCGCGGCGCAACTCGTCCCTGGCAAGGCGCGAGGAGCGTGATGTATCGCGGATACATGAGCGACGAGCAACTCCGCCAGGGACGAATTGCGCCCGGTCCCTGCGGGTTGCGCGCGGGCCCTCGCGGGACTGCGTTTCTCGCCTCGCCCATGGTCCCGGCCATGGGGCTTCGGCTCGCGCCTTGTCCCGCCAGGGCGCGCGCGCAACGCGCTCCATGCGGGATTGATTCGGAGGCTCGTAACGTGGACCGGACCGAGCGTTTTTACCGCATCCGCCGGCGGCTGATCGAGAAGGGGGCGCTGACGCGCCGCGAGATTGTGGAGGACCTCGAGGTCTCGCACGCCACCTTCAAGCGTGACCTCGAGTACCTGCGCGACCGCCTGAATGTTCCCGTGATCTGGTCGCGCGAGCGCCAGGCTTACGTGCTCGATCCCGTCGCCGAGCAGACGGAGCTGCCGGGCGTGTGGTTCAGCCCCGCCGAGGTGTACGCGCTACTCGAGATCGACCACCTGCTCGACACGCTCGGCTCGGGGCTGCTCGCGCGCCAGCTTGCCCCGCTGCGTGCGCGGCTTGCCGCCCTGCTCGAGAGCGGCGACCGCGGCCACCGCGAGATCCGCCGCCGCATCCGCGTGCTTACGCTAGGCACGCGGCGCGTGAACCGTGACGTATTCGAGGCGCTTTCGCTCGCGCTGCTGGGGCGCCGGCAGGTATTCATCCGTCACCTGCGGCGCGGCGACGGAGATGTCACCGAGCGCACCGTGTCGCCACTCCGGCTGGTTCACTACCGCTACAACTGGTATTTGGATGCCTGGGACCACGGGAAGGAGGCGCTGCGCACCTTCGCAGTCGACGCCGTCCTGCACGCACGCGTGGAGGAAGTTGCGGCGATAGATCTCGCGGATGCCGAGCTGGACCGCGTGCTCGGCGCGGGCTACGGGATCTTCGCCGGCGCGAAGACCGAGACCGCCGTGTTGCGGTTCACGCCGGAAAGCGCGCGCTGGGTCGCGGACGAAGTCTGGCATTCGAAGCAGGTCGGGCGGATCGAGGCGGATGGAAGCTACGTGCTCCAGCTGCCCTATAGCCGCGAGCCGGAACTGGTGATGGATCTCCTGCGCCATGGCGCCGGCGTGGAAGTCTTGGCGCCGGCGTCGTTGCGCACGCGCGTGGCGGAAGAGCTGGCCGCCGCAGCGAGCCAATACACCTGAGTCGCGCGCCAAATGGCCGGTTCCTGCGACCAGTCGTGCGTGCGCCGGGACAGGACGTTGCGTGGCTCCTTTGATATCAAATAAGTTGGCGGGATGAATCTCGACCTGCTGCGCGGGAATCGCAGCCTCCTGTTCTGGGGGCTGCACACGCTCGGCTGGAGTGCGTACGGCCTCGCGCAGTGGGTGGGCTCGGCGGTCTACGGCAAGGAACCGGGCTACGTCCAGGTCATTGCGATCGCGGCGGCCGCGGGCTTCCTGCTCTCGGCGCCGCTGCGCTGGCTATACCGCCGCCTCTGGGCCGCCGGACCCCGCGCGATGCTGATCGGCTCGTCGATCGCCTGCTGGGTGGTTGCGCTCGCCTGGCGCGCGATCATCAACACCGCCTACATGGAAATCGTCAAACCCGAATGGTCGCAGGACCACGTCCGGCAACCGCTCGAGATATTCGTCGGCACGCTCACCTCGATGGCGTTGCTGCTGTGCTGGACCTGTCTCTACTTCGGAGTGAAGTTCTACGAACGCCTGCAGCTCGAGCGCGAAGCGACGCTCAAGCAGTCCGCGCTCGCCCAGGAAGCGCAGGTGAAGATGCTGCGCTACCAGCTGAACCCGCATTTCCTGTTCAATACGCTCAACGCGATCTCGACGCTCGTGCTGGATGGGCAGAACCGCACGGCCAACCTCGCGGTTTCGCGGCTCTCGGAATTCCTGCGCTATACGCTCGACCAGGACCCGATGAAGAAGGTGACGTTGCGCCAGGAACTCGACGCGCTCAATCTCTACCTGGGCATCGAGAAGCTGCGCTTCGGCGACCGCCTCAAGCTCGAGTTCGACGTGGACGAGCGTGCCGAGTCCGCGCTCGTCCCCTCGCTCCTCCTGCAACCGCTGGTCGAAAACGCGATGAAGTACGCGATCGCCCCGCGCGAGCAGGGCGGCACGGTCACGGTGATCGCAGGCGTCGAGGGCGGGACGCTCCGGCTCGCGGTCGTGGACGACGGGCCGGGCCTGGCCCCTGGGCTCGCCAACGGTAACGGCCGCGGCGTCGGCTTGCGCAACACCCGCGAACGGCTCATGGTGCTGTACGGTGACGCGCATTCGGTCGAGGTGATTGGCAAGTCGCCTGGACTTTCAGTCGAGATGCGCCTGCCGCTGCAGGCCTAGGAACTGCGGGGATGGCTAAAATCCGCGCGATCATCGTCGACGACGAGCCGCTCGCGCGGCGCGGGCTGGAGCTTCGGCTGCGCGCATTCGACGACTTCGAGATCGTCGCGCACTGCGCCAACGGGCGCGAGGCGATCGACGCGGTCGCCGAACACTCACCCGACCTCATGTTCCTCGATATCGAGATGCCGGGCATCGACGGTTTCGAGGTGCTGCGCCGGGTCCCGCAGACCAGCATGCCGATGGTCGTCTTCGTGACCGCATTCGACCGCTACGCAATCGAAGCCTTCGATGCGCACGCGCTCGACTACCTGCTGAAGCCGCTGGTGGACGAGCGGCTCGAGCGCACGATGGTGCACGTGCGCGAGCAGTTCGCGCAGCGCAGGTCGATTCGGCACCGCGAGCAGCTCGTGGCGCTGCTGGCCACGATGACCGGTGCCGGCCATCTCGACGCGGATGAGATCATTGCGCGCGGCGCAGTGGGTATCCCGCAGCGGTTCCCCGAGGTCCTGCCGATCCGGCTCGGGCGCGAGACCGTGCGCCTGCCGGTCGCTGCGATCGAGTGGGTGGACGCCGCCGGGGACTACATGTGCGTCCACGCGGAGGGGCGCACTCATGTCGTGCGCGCGACGATGAAGGAGTTCGAGGAGCGGCTCGATCCCGCCGACTTCCAGCGCATCCACCGCTCGACGATCGTGAACATCCGCCGCATCCGCAAGCTCAAGCCGCACACCAATGGCGAGTATTTCCTGACCCTCGACGGCGGGCACGAACTGAAGCTCTCGCGCAGCTACCGCGACCGGCTGGAGCGTATTCTCGGCAAGGATTGAGTGCTACATGACCGGCGCGGAACCCATCGTCATTTCCATCGACCTCGCGGCCGGGCCTGAACGTGCCTTCGAGGCCTTCGCGGAGCAGTTCGCCTCCTGGTGGCCGGCCGGGACCCATTCGCTGTCGCGGGATGTCGCGACTGCCTGCCGCCTGACGCTTGCACCAGGCGGTGCCGTGGAGGAATGCGGACCCGACGGCAGCTGCCATCGCTGGGGTACGGTCGAGGCCGTCGATCCGGGCCGACGCCTGCGCTTCAGCTGGCATCCCGGACGCGATGCGGAATCTGCTCAGTGGGTAGAAGTCCGGTTCGAAGCGGCCGGGCCTGGCAGCCGCGTCACGCTCACCCACGGTGGCTGGGAGACCCTTGGAGAGATCGCACCCATCCTGCGCCGCGAGTACGCTTCCGGCTGGCAGGCCGTGCTCGGCGACAGTTACGCAAAGTTCGTCGCCCGGCGCGCCTGATGCTGCGAATTTTCAGGGCACCGGCATGACTGCCGTCTGCACGCGCTTCCCCGTCCAGGCGAACACCAGTTGTTCGCCTGCCCGGGACATCTGCGGAAATCCGTTGGAGATCGCGGTGCCCGGCGGCAGCACCGTGACGGAAGCATCGCGCTGGCCGCCAGCCCCGACCCGGCGTACGCGCAGTGAGCTGCCTTCAGGAGTGGATTCAAGCCAACTGACAATTGCACTGCCGTCATCGAGCAGCACAACCTCCAGGCGCCCCAGCGGGTTTCCGTCGTCGATGAAGACGGGCTTCCCGAAACTTGCGCCCGCGTCGGTCGAAAATGCCAGCTTGACGTGCGGGACGTCGTTGGCCGCGGTGAACCACGCGACCGCTACCCGGTTGCCGGCGGCTGCGACAGCTGGACCATTGACGGGGCAGCCATGCATCTCCCAGTTGTCGCTGGCCACCGGCCGCGGTTCGGTCCAGCGTCCATCGCGCAGCCGCACGATGGAGACATCGCGCATCTCCTGGTCTGTACGATCCCGGTAGACCACGACTGGGCCTTCAGTCGTCCGTGCCGCGGATGTCTGGCAGCAATCGCAAACCCGCGCATCGAGCATCGCTTCCTTGCTCAGGGTGCCGTCCGGTCCGATCGTCGCGTACCGCAGCGTCATTGCCCCGCTGCCGTGTTCATGCTCGTCGGCGCCAGGTCGTGTTTCACGCCCGTCCAGCCATACGGCCTCGAGCAGGTTGTCCGGCGCAGCGAACAACGACACGAACCCGTGCTCCGTTTGCGTGCCGTCCCGGTGCGGCACGAGCGGCTCGCTCCAGGTTTTCCCGCCGTCGGCGGAGCGTGCGACGTGCACGTCATACGCATAAGTCCCGGACCCGCTTTTCACCAGCCAGTGTGCGGCCAGCGAGCCATCCGGCAGGGCGATCATCGACGGAAAGTCGGCCCAGTTGACGAACCAGCCCGAGCCTTCGGCAATCTGCAACGGCGTCGACCAGCCGTCGCCTTCCTTGACCGCGAAACGCAGGGCGTGGCGTCCTGCGTCCAGCCGATCGATCCAGCTCAGGAATACCCGTCCATCCGCCGCGACGAACAGGCTCGGCGCCAGACTGCCCGCCGCGGCAGGCGACGGCAACTCGCGGACTTCGGCGAATGCCGGCTGCATGGACAGTATCCACGTCACGGCGGTCAGCGTGAGCGATTGCTTCATTGCTGCGTCACTCTATTGCATCAATACCCAGTCGATGACGCTGGTCTGGATCGGCTCGCCGATCCCATTCTGCGCACCCGGGTGATTCACGAACACGACGACCGCGTAGGTCTTGCCAGAGCGTCCCGTCACGTAGCCTGCGATGCTGCTGACGTCCTGCAGCGTGCCCGTCTTCATGCGAATTCGGCTCGGGTCCTCGACATGCTGGAACCGCTTCCGCAACGTACCGTCGAGGCCGCCGAGCGAGAGCGAGGTCAGGAACTCCGGCGCGTATCGGCTCTGACGCGCGCCGACCAGCAGCTTTGCCATGCTTTCCGCGGACATCCGCGCATCGCGCGACAGCCCCGAGCCGTTGCCGATCACGAGCTCCGGGAACTCGAGGCCACGGGTCTTGAGCCATCCCACGATGGTGGTCTCACCTGCGGCCGTCGTTGCCGGCGTCCCGGTCATCTCGGCGGCGATCGCGAGCACCAGCGAGCGAGCCATCATGTTGCTCGAAAACTTGTTGGTGACGCGCACGATCTCCGAGAGCGGTTCGGATTCGTGGGTGAGCAGCAGGCGCGCGTTCGGCGGCGTCGGCGCGCGCAGCATGCCGCCCCGGAACTGCCCGCCGAGCTGGCGCCAGAGCGTCACGAATGTGCCCCAGGCAAATTGAGCCGGCTCCATGATCGCGAGCCGCTGGGTCTGCGGCCCGCAGCTGGCGGACAGCCGCCCCGTCGCGATAACCCGGTCCGGCCGCGTCGGCTCGATCTGGTAAGACACCTGCCTGTTCTGGCCAACGCACCGCCCGGTCGTGAGCTTCACGCGATTATCGACGACAAGTCCCTCGGGGAAGGGCTGGATGCCGAGGTCGATGCCCTGGCCGTCGTCCGCGGGCCGGATCGTGAAGTCCGCGGACTGCCAGTTGACGAGCAGCGGGTCTGGAAGGACGTTGTAAGTGCGCCAGAAGTTTCCGTCGAAGTCTTCCGGCCGCTCGTTCTGGGGCTCAAACCGCGACTGGTCGATGACGATGTCCCCTTCGATCGTGCGCAGCCCCGACTGGCGCAGGTCGTTCACGAAACGCCACCAGCGTTCGATCGTCAACAATGGGTCACCGCCTCCCTGGAGGTACAGATTTCCCTTCAGCACGCCCTTGACTACGGGGGCATCTGCATAGGCGCGAGTCTTCCAGGCATAGGCCGGTCCGAGCAGGTCGAGGGCAGCCCAGGTCGGCAGCAGCTTCATCGTCGAGGCCGGCGAACGCGACATGCCGGGATTCAGCTCGAGGAGGGCGGCGTCACCAGCGGCGTCACGCACGACGATGCTGACACTGGCTTCGGGCACGGATTGCCGCGTCAACGACGCGCGTGTCGCGGGCGGCAGCGTGTCGGCGGCGGCGGGCGCCGCGAACAGCGTCGCAAGCGCAATGAACGGCAACGAGATTCTCATTTGGTGCAATACTAATGTGCATGGATGCAACTTGCAGGGCGCGCGGCTGTCTCAACGCAGCAGCGAATTTTCACCCCGGAGTATCCATGCACGTTCCCATGCGCCGGCTCTGGCCGGTCGTATTGCTCATTCTTGCCGCTTCCTGCACCGAGCCGCCGTCGGCGACCGCCGAGTCCGGGGAAGCCGCAGTTTCCGGTCAGCCGGCACCCGCGCCTACCGTCGCCACCGCAGCCGGTCCGGCGATGGCAGGCGCGTTGCCGAACTTTTCGGCGCTGGTCGATTCCTACGGCCCCGCAGTCGTCAATGTCAGTACTGTCACGGGCGGCAGCGAGGTGCGCGATGGCCGGCCGGAGCTGTCACCCGACGACCCGCTCAACGAATTCTTCCGGGGTTTCGGCTTCGGCGGTCCGCGCGGCCAAGCCCCGCCCGCGCGCGGCGAGGGCTCGGGATTCGTCATCAGCGCCGACGGCTACATCCTGACCAATGCCCACGTCGTGGAGGACGCTCGCGAAGTCACGGTGCGCATGACCGATCGCCGCGAGTATGGTGCAGAGGTCGTGGGCGTCGACCGGCGCACCGACGTCGCCGTGCTCAAGATCGACGCGAAGAACCTGCCCGTCGTGCGCATCGGCGATGCGAGCCGCCTCAAGCCGGGTGAGTGGGTGATCGCGATCGGGTCGCCCTTCGGCTTCGACAACACGGTTACGGCCGGCATCATCAGCGCAATCGCGCGGTCGCTCGGCAATCCCGACACCTACACGCCCTTCATCCAGACTGACGTCGCGGTGAACCCCGGTAATTCCGGCGGCCCGTTGTTCAACATGCAGGGCGAGGTCGTCGGCATCAACTCGCAGATCTACAGTCGCACCGGCGGCTACCAGGGCGTGTCGTTCGCGATCCCGATCGACGTCGCGGTGGACGTGAAGAACCAGCTCGTGGCGACCGGCCGCGTGCAGCGCGGACGGATCGGCGTCGCGATCCAGGAGGTCAACCAGGCGCTCGCGGATTCGTTCGAGCTTCCGCGGCCGCGCGGTGCGCTCGTGAGCGAGGTGGTGGAGGGCGGTCCGGCGGCGGATGCGGGCCTCGAGCCCGGCGACGTCATCCTCGCGGTTGACGGCAAGGCCATCGAACGCTCCAGCGAGTTGCCGCCGCTGATCGCGGCGATCAAGCCGGGCAAGCAGGCGACGCTTGCGGTCTGGCGCAACAAGTCCGAGAGGAAATTGCGGGTCAAGGTCGGCGAGCTCGAGGATGAGCCTGTCGTCGCTGCTCGCGGTGGGCCAACCGACAGCGATACCGGCAAACTGGGTCTGGCGGTGCGGCCGCTCACGGGCGATGAGCGCGAGCGGCTGGACACGGCCGGTCGCCTCGTCGTCGAGGAAGCCGACGGTCCGGCCGCACTCGCCGGCGTAGAGCGTGGCGATGTGATACTCGCCGTCAACGGCGCCAAGGTGACTTCCATCCGCGAATATCGCTCGGCCGTCGATGCCGCCGGCTCGACGGTGGCCTTGCTGGTGCAGCGCGGAAACGCAAAGGTGTACGTGCCCGTGAGGATCGATTCCTGATGGCGCGCGCGGCTGCGACGCTGGCTCTCGTCGTGGCCGCGGCAACGTGGCAGGCAGCCGGCGCGGATGCCGAACGCGAGTCCGGTTCCGTGTTCCGCGACTGCGACGACTGCCCGGAGATGGTCGCGCTGCCGGCGGGCAGCTTCGTGATGGGCACTCCCGGGGCCGAGCCAGCCCGCGGTGCAGCAGCGGCGGAGGGCGAGGTGGCCCTGGTTTCGTTCGGGCAGCCGTTCGCGCTCGGTCGCCGCGAAATCACGCGCGGGGAATATGCGCGCTTCATCGCCGACAGCGGCCATGAGCCGCAGCCGGGCTGCCGCCTGTGGGACCCGGAGCTCGCGCGATTCAGCGAAGATGGGCGGCGCGGCTGGCGCGACATCGGCGCAGCGGACGAATTGCCGGTGAGCTGCATTTCCTTCGGCGACGCGCAGGCTTACGTGCAATGGCTCTCGGAAAAGTCCGGCGCCCGTTACCGGCTGCCTTCGGAGGCGGAGTGGGAATACGCGGCACGCGCCGGCAGCCAGACGCTCCGTCCGTGGGGCGATGACGAGGATGCTGGCTGTGAGTACGCGAATACGTACGATCTGGTGGCCGCGGCGCGTTATCGCCTCGGATGGCCGGAAGCGCGCTGTCGCGACGGCCACGCGGACCTGGCGCCCGTCGGCCAATTCGCCGCCAACGCCTTCGGCCTGCAGGACATGATCGGCAACCTGCGCGAATGGGTGCAGGACTGCGCGACAGGCAGCTACGTGGGCCGGCCTCGTGACGGGCGCGCCTGGGAATGGATCGGCGGCTGCGGCGAGCGCATCCAGCGCGGCGGCAGCTGGCTGACGCCGCCGGATGAGAGCCGCAGCGCCTGGCGCAGCTCGGCGCCGGCCGGTGAGCGTGGGGCCGATTCCGGCTTCCGCGTTGCGCGCGACCTCGCCAGCGGCAAGCGGGACGAGCGATGAAGCGCGGGCCAATCGCCATGATCCTGTTGCTCGCCGCGGCTCCGTGCCTGGCGCAGCAGGCGCCTGCGGGTGAGCCCCGCGACTGCCCGGTCTGCCCGGAACTGGCGCTCGTGCCGCCCGGCCAGTTCCAGATGGGCTCGGCCCCCGATGCGCCCGAGCTCGAGCCTGGCCGCGGAGAGTCGCCTGCGGTTGCACTGTCTTTTGCACGACCCTTCATGATCTCGAAGCGCGAGATCACGCATGGCGAATTCCGCCGCTTCGTGGAGGCGACCGGGGCAAAGTCGGTACCGGGCTGTCGGGTCTGGTCCGGGGGCCAGTGGATCCGGGACCTGGACCGGAGCTGGCGCGATCCGGGCTTTGCGGCGGCGCCCCGCGACGACGAGCCGGTCGTGTGCGTCAGCTGGGACGATGCGCGTGCCTACTCTGAATGGTTGGCGGCTGAAAGCGGCAAGCGCTACCGGTTGCCCTCGGAGGCGGAGTGGGAATACGTCGCGCGTGGCGGAACGTCTTTCCCGCGCTACTGGGGTGAGAACGATTCGCGCGAGGACCTCGCGCTGTCGCTCGCCTGCGAGCACGCCAACGTCTACGACGCCTCGGCCGTGGACGCACTGCGACTGCCCTGGCCCAACGCGCGTTGCGACGACCGTGCGACGGCGCTCGCGCCCGCCGCCCAGTACAGGCCGAACGCCTTCGGCGTGCACGATGTGATCGGCAACGCCCGCGAATGGGTCATGGACTGCTACACCGCGAGCTACGCGGGTCGGCCGCCTGACGCGCGCGCCTGGACCTGGCAGGGTGGCTGCGAGTTGAAAGGCGTGCGCGGCGGCTCCTGGGCGAGCCGGCCGCGGGACGCTCGCGCGCCTGCGCGCGGCGCCGAGCTCGCGAGTCATCGTCAATCCGATCTCGGCTTTCGCGTCGCCCGCGACTACTGAGGTGCCGGGTCGTAGCTTTCGTAGTTTCGGTGATCCGAAACTACGAAAGCTACGACCCGGCACCTCACAGCCGGATCAGTTTCCACGCGTCGTGCTTCCAGCGCATCCATAGCGCGCTTCCGATCAGGACGACGTAGACCAGGATCGCGCACCATCCGCCCACGGCACCGAGGCCGAGTCCCGGAGCGCCGTCAAACCAGCCCTCGCCGGGCGCAAAGGTCAGGAAGTGCGTCAGCGGCAGGAAGACCAGTGTCCCGCAGGCGAGCACGATGAGCGCCGGGATGCGCGCGTCGCCCGCGCCGCGCAGGCAGAAAGCACTCGCGAAATTGACGCCGTCGAAGAACTGGTACGCCGCGGCGAGCCAGAGCAGCGATGAACAGAGCGCGATCACCTCGGCGGCGCGCGGATCCGCAGCGTTGACGAACAGGGGCACCAGCCAGTTGCCGATCAGTGCGATGACAATCCCGATGCCTCCCATGTAGCAGGCGACGATCGCGATCACGCGGTTGCCGAGGCGTTCGGCCCAGGCGCGGTCGCCGGCGCCGATTGCCTGGCCGACCAGCGTCGTGCCGGCGAGCGCAAGGCCGATGCCGGGCATGTAGGCCAGGGACGTGAAGATGGTGACGATCTGGGTCGCCGCGCCGTCCACGACGTCGAACTGCACCATCATCAACTGAAAGAGTGCCGCGGCGCCGAGGTCCGCCGAGGCGGTCATTGCCATCGGCAGGCCGATTGCGACGAGCGCAACGATGTGGCGCAGGTCCGGCCGCCAGGTGAGGTGTGGCGCGAAGCGCCGCGGCTCGAGCAAGAGGATCATGCGTATCGCAAGCAGGACGCCGATCAACTCGGCCACCGTCGTTGCCCAGGCCGCGCCCGATATGCCCCAGCCCAGCCGGAAGATGAAGACCTCGTTCAGGACGGTGTTTGATCCGAGCACGACCAGGCCGATGGCGAGCGTGATGCGCGTGCGGCCGATGCCGTTGAAGAACGCGCAGGCAGCCCAGAGCGCCGCCGCCAGCGGGCCCCCGATCATGCGCGGGATCCAGTACTCGACCGCCAGCGCCTCGACTTCCGGCGCGAGCCCGAAGGCGCGGATCATGGCGGGGCCGAACGCGATAGTCAGACCGAACGCGGGAATTGCGAGCGCCGAGGCCCACAGCCCGAGCCAGCCGACGCGCGTCGCGCGCCGGTAGCGCCCTGCGCCGAATGCCTGGGCGGCCAGCGTCTGCACGCCCATCGCCACGCCGCCGATCAGGAAGACGGCAAGCAGTGCGAGCCAGTGGATGGATGCGATCGCTGCCGTCGCCGCGGTCGAGAGCCGGCCGACAAACCAGGTGTCCGTGAGATTCAGGCCGGCCTGCACGGTGCTGTTCAGCACGAGAGGCAGCGCAAGCACGGCCAGCGCGCGCATGTCGATGTGCCGCCGCCCGGCGGCATCGAGGCGCAGGGCGGGCAGGGCGGCCTCGCGCCGCACGGCGGGCTCCGGGGCAGTCATGGCGGGGCGGTCCGGAGTGTCTCGTGCCAGGCTCCGCCCGCACGTCCCGCGATCCAGGCGTGCAGCTCGCCCGCGGCGGCGAGGGCAATCGCCTCAGGCGTGCGTGCGCCGATGTCGAGGCCGATCGGCGCGCGCAGCCGGCCGTCGAGGCGCGCGGCCTTCGGGCCGACCATCTGCAGCAGCCGGTCTCGCCGCGGTGCAGGGCCGAGCAGCCCGACGTAGCCAATGCACGCGCAATCGGCGAGCACGCCGAGGTAAGCGGCATCGGCCGCGAGGTGATGGCTCATCACCATCGCTGCATTGCAGCCGTCGAGCACCTCAAGCCGCGCGAACTCGTCGACCGGCTGGCCCAGCAGGCGGCAGTTCGGAAATCGCGCGGCGGAAAGCAGCCCCGGACGGTGATCGCAGACCGCGACATCGAAGCCCAGCGCGACGGCGAGTCGCGCCAACGGCTGCGCATCGTCCCCCGCGCCGCAGAGCACGAGCAGCGGCGGCGGCTGGACGGGGAGCAGAAGGACTCGCAGTACATCGCCGCCTGAGCGCGACTCGAAGAGTCGAGCGGAACTACACGCCGTCCGGGCGGCCCGCACGTCGTCGGGTTCGGCCGGGCCCGCGTTGCCGCCGCCCGGCCACCAGGCGCGCCCAGCTGCCGGACCGTCAGAAACAAGGGCAAGCGTGCCGCAGTTTCGCGCCTCGACGAGTTCGGCGATGGCTTCAAGCGGCTGCCAGAGCTCCTCGGGTCCGACGCGCTGCAGGAGCACGCGCATCGCACCCTCGCAGCCGCTGCCGATCCCGTAGATGACATCGTCCTCGCCGCGCATGTCGTAAGCCGTGACCCGTGAACGGCCAGATTCCAGCACCTCGAGCGCGTGTTCCACGAGGTCGATTTCGAGGCAACCTCCGGACAGCAACCCGCGCGGTTGACCCGACGCCGTGATGAGCATCGGCGTGCCGGCCTTGCGGTAGGTCGAGCCCTCGGTCGCGACGATCGTCGCCAGCACGAATGGCCGCGACTCGGCCTGCAACTCGCGAAAGTCGCGGACCAGCGGCAGGAGGGGCGTTTCCAGGGCGTGAGCCATGCGCAAGGTTATCATCGGGTAGAATTGCGGCGGTGAGCGAAGCCGAGGCGCAAGGCGTTATCCAAACCGAATGCGTCATCGTCGGTGCCGGTCCCGTGGGCCTGTTCGCCGTCTTCGAGCTCGGACTGCTGGGCATCAAGTGCCAGATCGTCGATTCTCTCGCGCATCCGGGTGGCCAGTGCACGGAGCTTTATCCTGACAAGCCGATCTACGACATTCCGGCGTTGCCGGTCTGCGGCGCCCAGGAACTCATCGACCGCCTGCTGCAGCAGATCAAGCCGTTCGCCGCCGGCTTCCATCTCGGCGAGGAGGTCGTCGAAGTCGCGCGCCGGGCATCGGGGCGCCTGGACATCAGGACGGCAGCGGGCACGCATTTTGATGCGGGCAGCCTCATCATCGCGGGCGGCCTCGGATCTTTCCAGCCGCGACGCCTGATGGTCCCCGACGCGGACCGGTTCGAGGGCCGGCAGATCCACTACCGCGTGCGGCGCGCCGAGGATTTTCACGGCCGGGACGTGGTCGTTGCTGGCGGTGGCGATAGTGCCCTCGACTGGGCGCTCGAGTTCTGCGGCAAGGCACGCTCGGTCGCGCTCGTGCACCGGCGCGCGGTGTTTCGCGCGCAGCCGGCATCCGTGGCGCGCATGAGGCAACTGGCTGCCGAGGGGCGGCTCAGCCATTTCGAGGGCACGATCCAGGCCCTGCAGACAGACAGCGACCGGCTCGCGGGCGTCAGGGTTCAGCAGGCCGACAAGACCACGATCGACCTGCCCTGCGATTTCGTGCTCGCCTGCTTCGGCCTGCACCCGAAGCTCGGGCCGATCGCGCACTGGGGCCTCGCGCTGGAAAAGAAAGCGCTCAAGGTCGACACCGAGAAATTCCAGACCAGCGAGCCCGGCATCTTCGCGATCGGCGACGTGAATACTTACCCGGGCAAGAAAAAGCTGATCCTGTCCGGTTTCCACGAGGCCGCGCTCGCCGCCTTTGGCGTGCAGCACCATGTGTATCCGGAGAAACGCCAGTTCCTGCAGTACACGACGACCAGCCCCATCATGCGAGAACGGCTCGGCGTCGCGGCGCCAGAGTGATCCCTTGACCGCCGCGCGCCTGCCCGAACTGCTGAAGCTCCTCGACCTCGAGCGGATCGAGGACAACCTGTTCCGCGGAGACAGCCGCGATGTCGGCGCGCCCCAGGTATTCGGGGGTCAGGTCCTCGGGCAGGCGTTGGTCGCAGCCTCGCGCACGGTCGAGGGCCGGCAAGTGCATTCGCTGCACGCCTATTTCCTGCGGCGCGGCGATCTCTCGGTGCCGATCGTTTTCGAGGTGGACCGCAGCCGCGACGGCGGCAGCTTCACCAGCCGGCGCGTGGTCGCCATCCAGCACGGACAGCCGATCCTCACCATGTCCGCGTCATTCCAGGTCGAGGAGCCGGGGCTTGACCACCAGGCGCCGATGCCGGCCGCGCCGCCGCCCGAGTCGCTGCGGGACCTCGCCGAGGTCGAGGCGGAGGTCCTGGAGCGCATGCCGAACAAGACGGCAGGCTACTTCCGTAACCAGCGGCCCTTCGAGTTCCGCGCGGTGAGCCCCGACGACTACCTGACGCGCGAAAAACGTCCCGCCAGCAAGCTTGTCTGGTTCCGGGTCATCGGTCAGCTCCCGGGCGACCAGGCCCTGCACCGCTGCCTGCTGACCTATGTCTCCGATTACCACCTGCTCGCAACTGCGACGATGCCGCACGGCGTGAATTTCCTCGAGCTGCAGGTCGCGAGCATCGATCACGCGATTTGGTTTCACCGCGACCTGCGCGTGGACGACTGGATGCTCTACGCAATCGATAGCCCGAGCGCATCGGGTGGGCGGGGTTTCAGCCGCGGCTCCATCTATGCGCGTAACGGAGCCCTCGTCGCGACCGTCGCGCAGGAAGGCCTGATCCGCGAGCACAGCGGCTGGACGAAGCCGGCAGGCCAGCAGGTTTGAGGACGCCCAGGGCCCCGCATGTCCCGCGATAACCCGCACCCGGCGGCTGGGGCGCTGCAAGGCGATGCGGCGCTGCTGCGGGCGATAGGAATGCTGGCGTTGACTGCGGCCGTCGTCAATTCCATCGTCGGCGGCGGCATCTTTCGCATGCCGTCCGCGCTCGCGACCCAGATGGGGCCGGCCGCGCCGCTGGCGCTGGTCGCCGGCGCGTTGGCGATCATCCCGGTCGCGCTCTGCTTCGCGGCCGTCGGCAGCCGTGTTCAGGTCACCGGCGGTCCGTACAGCTATCTCACGGCGACTTACGGCCCTTTCGCCGGATTCGTGGGCGGCGCGCTGATGTGGATCTCCAATGTCGCCTCGAGCGCGGGTGTCGCCGCAGCCCTGGCGGTTCAGGTCGCCAATCTCGTGCCCTATTTCGCGTCGCCGCTGGCGCGGGGCTTGCTGCTCACAGCCGTCTACGGCGGCCTGCTGGCGCTCAACGCTTTCGGGGTGAGGCTCGGCGCCCGCGCAATCACGGCGCTGGCTGCGCTCAAGTTGACACCGCTGTTGCTGCTCGTGGCCTTTGGCATCGTCATGGTCGACTGGTCGCAGGTCAGCTTCGCGATCGGCGAAGTGCCCACGTGGGGCGCGCTCGGCGCCTCGATGGTGCTCGTGATGTTCGCCTATTCGGGCATGGAGACGGCGCTCATTCCGTCAGGCGAGATCAAGGACCCTGCGCGCAACGTCCCGCGCGCGACCATGGTCGCCATCGCGCTGGTCGTGCTTCTCTATCTGGGACTTCAGGTCGTGGGTCAGGGCTTGCTCGGACCGGACCTCGCTGCGAGTGGCGTGCCCGTCGCCGATACCGCAGGCGCATTGTGGGCACCCGGGCGGACACTCCTGCTCGTGACCGCGTGCGTCTCGATGGCAGGCTTTCTTATGGGAAACCTGCTCGGTACGGCACGCCTCGTGTTCGCGCTCGGTCGGGACCGCTACCTGCCGAGCGCGCTCGGCACCGTGAGCGTGAGGCACCGCGTGCCGCTGCGCGCGCTGGCCCTGCATGCAGGTCTCGCCTGGATACTGGCGATCGCCGGAAGCTTCGACGTGCTTGCGCTGATCTCCGGCGGGGCCATCTGCCTCGTGTACGCGCTGGTCAGCCTTGCGGCCTGGCGCGCGCAGTCGCAGGATCTGCGCGAGCGCGGCGATCGCCCATTCGATTTGCCGGGTGGCGCGATTCTTCCGGCCGTGTCCGTGGCGGCGATGGCCGCCATCGTGACGACGCTCACCGCGCTCGAATGGGCAGCCATTGGAATCGCACTTGGCCTGCTCGTCGCCGTCTATGTGTCTCTGAGGTTGCGGCGTCGGGATTCGCCAGCCGGCTGATCGCGCAGGACCTTGCCGGGGTTCATGATCCCGTCCGGGTCGAGCGCGCGCTTGATTGCGCGCATGACATCCAGCGCGGCGGGATCCTCGTAGCGCTCGAGTTCGTCGATCTTGGATTGCCCGATCCCGTGCTCGGCGCTGAAGCTGCCGCCGTGCGCGGCGACCAGGTCGTGGACGGCGCGCCGGATGGTCTCTGACTGATGCTCCAGCATGCCACCGTCGCCGCCGGCGGGCTCGCTCAGGTTGTAATGCAGGTTGCCGTCGCCGAGATGTCCGTAGGCGACCAGCCGCGCGCCCGGCGCCAGTCGCGACACGAGCGCTTCACCTTCGGCGACGAAAGCCGGGAGGCGGCCCGGGTTCACCGAGATGTCGTGCTTGAGGCTCGCTCCCTCGTGCCGCTGCGCCTCCGGGATCGTTTCGCGCAGACGCCAGAGTGCTGCGCGCTGTGCGCCCGTCGTTGCCATGACCGCATCCTCGGCCTCCCGGTTTTCGATGGCCGCGGCCAGAACTGCCTCGAAGCGTGCCGTGAATCCCGGGTCCTCGGCGCTGACCGCTGCTTCCACGAGCGCGTACCAGCGGTGCGACGCCCCGAACGGATCCCGCGTGCCGGGCACGTGGCGGCAGACGAACTCGAGCGCGATCCGCGGCATCAATTCAAAGGTGGTGACGGCCTCGCCCAGCGACTCGCGCAGCCGCGCGAGCAGGGCGAGCGCAGCCGCAGGCGACGGCAACGCCGCAAGGGCAGTGGAGGTGGACGCAGGCCGCGGGAACAGGCGGAGCGTTGCCGCCGTGACGATGCCGAGCGTGCCCTCGGCGCCGATGAACAACTGCTTGAGGTCGTAGCCCGTGTTGTCCTTGCGCAGGCTCGACAGCTGGTTGAGCACGCGCCCGTCCGGCAGTACCACCTCGAGCCCCAGGACCAGCGCTCGCATCATGCCGTAGCGGAGCACGGCCGTGCCGCCGGCATTGGTCGAGACGATGCCCCCCAGCGTCGCGCTGCCTTCGGAGCCGAGCGACATCGGCAACAACCGCCCGACAGCGGCGGCGGCGGCCTGCAGCTCGGCAAGCACGCAACCGGCCTCGGCCGTCATTGAATCGCCCGCGGCGTCGACTGCGCGGATGTGGCGCATGCGTTTCAGTGAGACCAGGATCTCGTTGCCGGCGGGACGCGGCGTTGCGCCGCCACAGTAACTCGTGTTGCCGCCCTGCGGCACGATCGCGATGCGCTCGCGCGCACAGTGGCCGACCAGGGCGGCCACACGGGCCGTCGAGTCCGGTAGCGCGACGAGCGGAGTCGACCCGTGATGCAGGTCGCGGAAATCGGATTCGAAGGGTGCGCGGTCGGCGGGCGATTCCAGCCAGCCACCGCGTCCCAGGATTTCCTTGAGCGCGCCGATCGCAGATGCCGGCACCGGCTGGGCGGGGCGTTTCATGCCGGTCATCTTACTGAGCGGCGTGCGCCGCCGCCGGTGTGACGGCCGGATCAGCCCGTGGCTTGCTGCAGGGCCGCGATGCGTTCCTCGAGCGGCGGATGGCTCATGAAAAGGCGCTTGAAGCCTTCGGCACGGCCGCCCTTGATGCCGAAGGCCCGCATGCTCGCCGGCAACTCCTGGTCCTGGCCGCGCCCCAGCGCCTGGAGGGCTCCGATCATGTTCTGCCGGCCCGCTAGGCTCGCACCGCCGTGATCGGCGCGGAACTCGCGCCGGCGCGAGAACCACATGACGATCATCGTGGCCAGGAAGGAAAGCACGAATTGGGCGATCATGGTCGTGATCCAGAATCCCGGTCCCTGGCCGCGCTCGTTGCGGAACACGACCCGGTCGACGACCTGGCCGATCAACCGCGAGGCGACGAACACGAAGGTATTCACGACTCCCTGGATCAGCGTGAGGGTGACCATGTCGCCGTTGGCGACGTGGCTCACCTCGTGGCCAAGGACGGCCTCGACCTCGGTACGGCTCATGCGTTGCAGCAGGCCGGTACTGACGGCAACCAGCGCCGCATCGCGTCGCGCGCCGGTCGCAAAGGCATTCGGGGCTGGCGACTCGAAGTAGCCCACTTCCGGCATGCCGATGCCGGCCTGGCTGGCCTGCCGACGGACGGTCTCGACCAGCCACATTTCCTGCTCGTTGCGGGGCTCGGTGATGACCTGAACTTTCATCGCGCGCTTCGCCATCCACTTCGATATCGCGAGCGAGACGAACGAGCCGCCAAAACCGAGCACGGCGCCGAAGATCAGCAGCGAATTGAAGTTGATGCCATTGGCGTTGAGCCAGGGCTCCACGCCCAGCAGGCGCAGCGTGATGCTCGCGACGAACAGGATCGCGAAGTTGGTCAGCACGAACAGCAGAACTCTCATCGTAGGCGCTCCATCAATTGCGTGGCCGCTTTCATATGCCGCCGCTGGGCGACGGATTCAAGGCCGGTGTCAATTCGGGGCGGCCGGCTTCTCGCCGTCGCCGGGCTTGTCGTCCTGCTTTTTTTCTTTCTTCGGCTTGGGGGGCGGCGCACCCACGCCAAGCGCCTCGCGGCGCTCGTCCGAGAGCTGCTCGAGGCCCAGGATGCGGCAATCCTCGACCATGCCCATGCGGCGGTAGGCGATCGAGTCGCGCCCGAATCCGCAGATCTGGCCGTTTCCGTCGCCGTCCACCGGGGCGAGCGAGTTCTGGCTGCGGACGTCGAGGCACCCGCCCGACAGGTCCGCGAGGTAGGCTTTGCGGCCTCCGCCTGCGAACAGGACCACGTAGCGGTCGCCGAGTGCCTCGAACCCGCTGATGGTCGACTGGTACACGCAATCGCTCGTGCGTGACATCTTGATGCGTTGTGCCTGTTGCTCCTTTTCCTGCGTGCCGAGCTGGGATTCGGGTCCCTTGCTCACGCAGGCTGCGACCAGCAGGGAGGCCACGAGGGTCGCGATGCGGAATTTCATTTGGCCGCCCGCCGGTCAATAGTCGTCACGATCGCCGTAGCCGTCATCTTCGTCCTCGTCGTCGTCTTCATCCTCGTCATCGTCCCAGTCGTCGTCGTCCTCGTCGTCATCGAGTTTGTCATCGTCGTCGTCCTCATCGTCATCGGCGTCGGACCAGCCCTCAGGCTGTTCCGTGAGTTCGAGGTCGAGTTCCTGCCAGGTCTCGTAGTCGATCTCCTCGACGTCGCCGTCCTCGTACTGCAGTCCGATGAGCTCCGCGTCCTCGTCCACGGAGAGGACCCGGAAGACCTCTTCGTCGTCGAGACTCTCGTACCACTTCCCGGGTACAGGATTGTGATCTCGGCTCATGGACTCCCTCGCGTCGCACCGATCCCGATATTACGGGCGCGGGCGGATGCCTAGCAAACGGCCGGGTGGGGCTGGTCTGGAAGGTGCGGGCCTTGAAACGCCCGTGTGCCGCTCCCATTCAGCTGACCAAGCCCGACGAGGGCAGAAGGAGACAGGAACATGACACTCATCCGCTGGGAACCGTTCAGGGAACTGGACGATGTCTTTTCGCGATATAGCCCGTACTTCAGCCGGCTGGCCGCAGCCCGGGCGGGGACCGTCGAAGAGGGCGAGACCCCGGCCTGGACGCCGGTCGCCAACATTTCCGAGACGGGAACCGACTACCTCATCAAGGCCGAGCTGCCTGAAGTGAGCAAGGAAGACGTCAAGGTCACGGTCGACGAGAACGTGATCACGATCAGCGGCGAGCGCCGCAAGGAAGCCGAGCACCAGGACGAGAAGGTCCACCGTGTCGAGAGCTTCTACGGCCACTTCTCGCGCAGCTTCCGGCTGCCGGAAGACGCCGACATCAACGCGATCCAGGCCGAGAGCCGTAACGGCGTGCTGAAGGTCCGGGTGCCCAAGACCCCGGCTCCGAAGCCCCGGACGGTCGAAGTACAGGTAAACTGACGGGACCCGGGGCGGCGGCGAGTGCCGCCGCCCTCGTCAACCGAGGGTCGCATGCCGCACGAGTTCGAAGCCGTCCGGCGCAAGCTGCTGCAGCAGAAGCAGGAATTGCTGGTGCGCGCCGCCAAGGTACACGCTGACATCACGCGTTCTTCCGGCCCACTCGACAAGGACTTTGCCGAGCAGGTCGTGCAAATGGAAAACGACGCGGTGCTCGCCGGCATCGGCGAGGCGACAGCGGCCGAACTCGCGCAGATCAACCGGGCGCTCGCCCAGCTCGACGCCGGCAACTACGGAACCTGCAGCAGATGCGGCCGGCCGATCGGCGACGGCCGCCTTCATGCGCTGCCGTATTCAGACCGCTGCATCACCTGCGCCGAAGCGGCGGGCTGAGGGCCCGTCTTTCGCATGACCGGCTACAAGGTCCCGCTCCGCGAATACCGATACGTCCTGCACGAAGTGCTGGGCGCGGAAGCGCACTACCGCTCGCTTGGCCGTGACGACGTCAACGCCGAGCTGATCGAAGGCGTGCTCGAGGGCGCGGCGCGCTTCGCCGAGGACGTCATTGCGCCGACCAACGAGCCGGGAGATCGAATCGGGGTGCGTCGCGAAGACGACGGCCGCGTAGTCACGCCACCCGGCTTCATCGAAGCGTACCGGCAATATGTCGACGACGGCTGGGCGGCGCTCTGCGGGCCGGTCGCGGCTGGCGGACAGGGCCTGCCGGAGAGCATCGGCGGCGTAGTCGGCGAGATGCTGGTGTCGGCCAACATGTCGTGGAAACTCTACAGCGGACTCACGGACAGTGCGGTGCTGTCACTCGAACACCACGGCACCGAAGAGATGAAGCGCGTCTACCTGCCGAAGCTGGTGAGCGGCGTGTGGAGCGGCACGATGGTGCTGTCTGAACCGCACGCGGGCACCGACCTCGGCCTCATGCGCACTCGCGCGGAACCTCAGCCCGACGGCGGCTACCGCGTGACGGGCACCAAGATCTTCATCACGAGCGGCGAGCACGACCTGACCGAGAACATCGTGCACATGGTGCTCGCCAAACTGCCGGACGCTCCGTCGGGTTCGCGCGGCATCAGCATGTTCCTCGTGCCGAAGTTCCTCCCGGATGCGGCCGGCGCTCCCGGCGCTGCCAACGGCGTCAGCTGCGCGAGCATCGAGCACAAGCTCGGCATCCACGGCTCCGCGACCTGCGTGATGAACTTCGATGGTGCGCAGGGCTGGCTGATCGGCGAGGTCAATGGCGGCCTCAAGTGCATGTTCACGATGATGAACCACGCACGTCTCTGGGTGGGCCTGCAGGGGCTAGCCCAGTGCGAGCGCGCCTGGCAGGCCTCGCTCGCCTACGCCAGGGACCGGCGCCAGGGACGAACGTCCGAGGGCAGCAAGTCGCCGGCCGATCCCATCATTGGCCACCCGGACGTGCGCCGGATGCTGCTGACCCAGAAATCGCTCATCGAAGGTGCGCGCTTGCTGATCTGGTTCGCGGGCATGCAGATGGACCGCTCGCTGCATCACCCGGACGCCGCGCGACGCGAGGAAGCAGCGCAGCTGCTCGCGGTGCTGACGCCCGTGGTCAAGGGATTCGTCACCGGCATGTCGCTCGAGTGCACGAGCGAGGCGATCCAGATCCACGGCGGGCACGGCTACGTGCGCGAAACCGGCGTCGAGCAGTTTTTCCGCGATGCGCGTATCACGATGATTTACGAAGGGGCGAATGGCATCCAGGCACTCGACCTGCTCGGTCGCAAGGTGCTGGGATCGGGCGGTGCGCTCGCGCGCCGGCTTGGCGGGCTGATCGGCGGGTTCTGCGAGCGCCACTCGGATTCCGGTGAGCACGCCGAGTTCGTCGCTCGGCTGGCGGGCCTGCTCAAGGAATGGTCGGTCGCGACGGAAGATGTGGCGCGGCGCGCGGCGCGCAGTCCCGACGAGACCGGCGCCGCCGCGATGGACTACCTGCAACTTACCGGCTACCTGTGCCTGGCCTGGTCCTGGGCCTGGATGGCGACAGTGTCCGCGGCGGCACTCAGGTCAGGAACGCCCGAAGCGGCCTTCCACCGGTCAAAGCTCGCGACCGCGCGCTACTACTTCCAGCGCATCCTGCCGCGCGCCGAGGCGCACCTCGACGCGATGGGCGCGGGTGCCCGGTCACTGATGGAAATCCCGCCGGACCAATTTTCCTTCTAGGCCGGCCGGCCTGGAACGTGAATCGCCGCGGCACGTCACGCCCAGCGCGCGCGAGGTGGCCGCCGGGACCCGCGAGTGAGCGACTAAAGTTCCGGCGGAGCAAGCGAGCGGAGTCCCGGCGGCCAACCCGCGCGCCGGTCATGTGCCTTTGTCCTTCAGCCGTCCTGGGCGGCGAGTCCACCGCGCAGCGACCAGACGTTTGCGTGGCCACGCGCGCGCAGGAACTCCGCGGCTGCCCGGCTGCGCACGCCGTGCGCGCAGACGAGCAGGTAGCGCCGGCCCGGCTCGACGCGCAATCCGCCTTCGAGCAGGCGAGCGAGCGGCAGCGACTGCTGGCCGCTGAGCGGCAGCGGCTCCAACCTGCACTCCATCGGCTCGCGGATGTCGACGACGCGATAACCCGCCGCCGCAGCAGCCGTGAGTGGCAGCTCGACGTCCAGGTCGTCTGGAGCGAACTGCACCGCGGCCGACTCGATGCGCACGCAGCCGTCGCGGCACCCAGGGTTCCGCGGCGCGGCGAGGCGCCGCTGGCCGCAGGCCAGCAGGTCGACCAGCAGCAGCTCGTCCTGGAGTTGCCCCGGAAGCCCGAGAATGATCTTCAGCACTTCCATCGCCTGCAGCTGGCCGAGGATGGCGGGCACCGGGCCGAGGACGCCAGCCTGCTCGCAGTTCCCGACCAGGCCGTCGCGCGTGGCCTCGGGCCACTGACAGCGCAGGCAGGAACCGCCCCGCTCGGGACGCACGACCTGGAGCTGTCCTTCATATTGATAGACGCTTGCAAGCACCGCGGGCACGCCTGCGCGCACCGCGGCGTCATTGACCAGGAACTTGGATGCGAAGTTGTCGGTGCAGTCGACGACCACGTCGGCCTCCGCCAGGAGCGCGGTCGCGTTACGCTCTTCGAGGCGCTCCGTGATGGCGCGGATCGACAACGTCGGGTTGTAGTCGAGCAGCCGCGCCGCCGCCGCCTCGGCCTTCGGGCGTCCCGCGTCGGAGGCCGTGTAGAGCGGCTGGCGATGCAGGTTGGATGGCTGGACCGTGTCGTGATCGACGATCGTGATTTCGCCGACGCCCGCGCCTGCGAGGCTAGTGAGCACGGCGCAGCCGAGGCCGCCGGCGCCAACCACCAGTACGCGCGCCGAGCCGAGCCGCACCTGGCCCTCAGCTCCGACCTCGGGGAGGGCACGCTGGCGCGAGTAGTCGAATGATGGCGCGGAGAGAGCGGGTCCCGGGTGTTCGCAGTTGACCCAGCCGCTGGCGCCTTGCGCGTAATGTTCTTTTTTCCAGATCGGCACGCGGTGCTTCACTTCGTCGATGATTTCACGGCAGGCGGCAAATGCTTCGGCCCGGTGTGGGGCGGCGACCCCGATCCAGACCGCGATCTCGCCGATCCCGAGGCGCCCGAGACGGTGCACGCAACGGCCCGCCAGCGCGCCATGGCGGCGCAGCGCCTCGGCGACGATGCGCTCGCCTTCCGCAATACCGAGCGCCTCGAATGCCTCGTACTCGAGTCCCGTCACCGGGCGGCCGTCGTGGTGATTGCGTACGCGACCCTCGAAGCTGGTAAAGCCGCCGGCGGCGTCCCGCGCAAGCGGAAGTGCAAGCGCGGCGGCCTCGATCGGGGCCTGGGTGAACTCGAAGTCGCTCATCCGCCGGCCACCGGCGGGATGAAGACCACCTCATCGCCGTCCGCGAGTGTCCGATCCCAGTCGCTGAAGGCCGCATTGACCGCGACCTTGAGTTGCGATGCAGGCAGACGGAAGCCGTGGCGAGCCGCAAGTTCGGTGTACAGCTCGGCGGGCGTAGCGGCCGTCGTATCGACGGATTCGGATGAACGGCCAGCCTGCTCGCGCAGCAAGGCGTAGTAGTGCAGCCGCAGGGTGGGCATCAGGCGGCTCCCCGCGCAGCGAGTGCGGTGCGTGCCGCGCTCGCATCGTCTGGCGTGTTCGCGTTGTCGAGCGCCTGCGCGTGGCGGGGCGCGAGCAGGATCACGTCGTGACCCAGCAGGAATTTGCGCGGGCAATTTCGCCCGGAGGCGACCTGCGCGAGGATCGCGCTGCGACTCGCGGGCTCGTAGATCGCACACAGCGGTTCCGGCAGGCCGTCGTGCGCGCTTGAAAAGGCCGTCGCAAGCCGGCCGGGATCGCGCTGTCGGACGAGGTCATCCAGGGTTGTGTCGTCGAGCTGCGGCAGGTCGCAGGCTACTACCAGCCAGGCGGCCTCCGGATGCCGGCTCTGGGCCGCGACGATGCCCGCGATCGGCCCCTGGCCCGTGTCGCCATCGATGATCTGCGGGTAAGCCGCGCGCAACGCGTCACCGGACTGGTCAGCACGCACGGAGACGTAGGCGCGACTGACATGGCGGGCAACGAGTTCGTAGGCTTCGGCAAGCTGGGGCCGGGCGCCGTAGGCGAGGGCAGCCTTGTCAGCATGCATGCGGGTCGAGCGCCCGCCGGCCAGGACCAGCCCGAACAGTGCGCTCACGGGGCGCGCCCCGCAGTGAAGTCGGCCTTGCCGCCGCTCTTTTCGAGCAGTCGAAGCGACTCGATGACGATGTCGTGAGAGAGCGACTTGCACATGTCATACACCGTGAGCGCCGCGATGGACGCGCCGGTGAGCGCTTCCATCTCGACCCCGGTGCGATGATGCACCGCGGCCGTGCAGCGCACTGCGACCACGCAGCTGCCCGTCGGTTCGATTGAAATCTCGCAACGCTCGAGACCGAGCGGGTGGCAGAACGGGATCAGCTCGTGGGTGCGCTTGGCAGCCATCGTGCCGGCCACGATCGCGGTATGGAAGACCGGGCCTTTCGCGGTCACAAATCCACCGGCCTCGAGCGCACGAAACGCATCGGGTGGGAAGCGCAGCAGGGCCTCGGCGCGGGCTACGCGCAGCGAAGGTGACTTCGCGCTCACGTCCACCATGGCGGGCGCGCCGCCTGCGTCGACGTGCGAAAACTTTTTCAAATCATCCGCCAATGTAGTACATCTCGATCTTGCGCGGCTTTGCCGCAGCCTCATCGAGGCTGCGCAGCTCGCTGTAGCGGTCCTCGCGGGCGCGCCATACGCCGCGGATCATGCGGCGGAGTTCCTCGTCGTCCGCACCGGCGCGCAGCGGCGCGCGGAAATCCATTCCCGCGGTCGCGAACAGGCAGGTGTAGAAGACGCCGTCGGAAGAGATGCGCGCTCGCGTGCAGCCCCCGCAGAATGGCTGGGTGACCGAGGAGATGAAGCCGATCTCGCCCGCGCCGTCCGCATACGCGTAGCGTTCGGCGACCTCGCCTGGCTGCGCGGGGGCGACCGGCTCGAGGGGCCAGGCGGCGGCGATCCGGTCGCGGAGTTCCTGCGAGGGCACGACCAGTCCCGGTCGCCAGTCGTTGCGGTTGCCGACGTCCATGTACTCGATGTAGCGGACAGTGACGCCCGTCCCGCGAAAATGCCGCGCAAGCTCGAGCGCATCGCCGTCGTTGACGCCGCGCTGCACGACCGCGTTGACCTTGATCGGCGCGAGTCCCGCTTCGAGTGCCGCGCGGATGCCGTCGAGCACGCGGTCGAGCCCGTCGAATCCGCCGCTCATGCGCCGGAAGGTCCCCGGATCGATGGAGTCGAGGCTCACCGTCACGCGCGACAGTCCCTGTGCCCGCAGCTCGGCGGCATGCTGGGCGAGCAGGACGCCATTGGTCGTGAGCGCGAGATCCTCGATGCCGGGAATCGCCGACAGTTCGCCAACCAGGTCGGCAAGTCCGGTGCGCAGCAGCGGCTCGCCGCCGGTCAGCCGGATCTTGCGCACGCCCTCGGCCGCAAACAGGCGGGCGAGGCGCGCGATCTCCTCGAAGGAGAGGCGCTCGGCGCCGGGCAGGAACCGGTAGCCCTCGCCGTAGGTCTCGCGCGGCATGCAGTAGGGGCAGCGGAAGTTGCAGCGGTCCATGACCGAAATGCGCAGGTCCAGCAGCGGCCGGCCGAGTGAGTCGGCGACGGCTCCCGGCGCGGCAATTGCCACCAGCTTTCCTGTCTTGCTTGCAGTCATGACCTACCAGAGATGGAACGGAACAACGAGCCCGGCCGCATGCGTCGCGGGTCCCGGCGGCAGTTCCACGAAACCGTCGGTGCCTGCGAGCGCAATGAAGTCGCCCGAGCCGTGGGTCGGCCGGGGTTCAGCGAGCATCCGGCCCTGCTGATCGTAACCGAGCGAGACCGGCAGGAAACAGGTCAGGGCCTTGTCGAAGCGGTACTCCTGCGCCAAGACGGCCGGTCGGGGCGCCCGGGCAGTGGCGCCAACCAGGCGTCCGAGCGCCGGGATGACATATCGCGACAGGCACACCAGCACCGAGACCGGATTGCCGGGCAACGCGAATACTGCTTTCCCCGCTGCACTCGTGCCGAACCACATGGGTCGGCCCGGCCGCTGTGCGATCCCGTGGAAGTGCGAACGAACCTCGAGCGATGCCAGCACCCCGGGCACGTGATCGAACCGTCCCGCCGAGACGCCGCCGGAGAGCACGAGAACGTCGTGCTGGTCGAGCGCGGTGTCGAGTGCCGACCGGATGACGTCCTCGAGGTCCGGCAACTGCAGGTCGGTCACGGGAGGAAATCCGGCAAGCTTCAACGCGGCCGCAAGCCCATAGGCATTCGAGCGGCGCACCTGGTGATCGAGGATCGGCGCGCCCGGCTCGACGAGCTCGTCGCCGGTCGAAATCACCGCAATGCGCGGTACGCGCGAGACCGGCAACTCTGCGAGGCCCGTTGACGCGGCGACGGCGAGTTCTGGCGCCGCGAGCCGCGTTCCAGCCTCGAGCAGGATCGCGCCTGCGCGCGCATCGGAACCGCGCCGGTGCACGTGTCTACCGGGCGAAGGATGAACGCCTTCGTGCAGTTCCGCGTGACCTTCGGCCATGCGCAGTTCTTCCACCGGTACCACGGTGTCGCAACCGTCCGGCAGGATCGCGCCCGTCATGACCTCGAAGCAGGCGTCGGCCGACCCGAGCGAAAGTGCGGGGCTGCCCGCCGCCTGAATGCCGGCGATGCGAAATCGCCTCCGGCCGCCGCTCTTAAACCGGAACGCGATGCCATCCATGGCGACCCGATCGAAGGGCGGTGCGTCGCGCTCCGCGCGCAGCGGCGTTTGCAAAATGCGGCCGGCGCAGGCCGGCAGCGGTGCCATTTCCCGCGACACCGGCGCCAGGGCGGCGGCAATCGCCGCGTCAGCCTCGGCGGGTGTCAGCAATTGCGCTCCGGGTGTCAGTCCTGCTTGTCGCGGGCCTTGAAGATGCGCAACTGCTCGTTGAAGCGATCCGCAAGTGCCTGGACTTCGTCCACCGCCGCGTTGTTCTTCTTCGCCTGCATGGCGCGCAATTCCGCGAGCCGGTTCTCGTCGTAGTTGCCTGACTTCTCGAGCGTTGCCATCTCGAGGTCGAGGCAGGAGTTGTACGAGTCGATGTCGTCGTTGAACTGCCTCACCGTCTTCTGCGCGGCAGCCATATCCTCGTAGGTCGCGGTGGACCCGTCGGGAACCTGTTCGGGAGCGCGCGGATAGATGCAGGTCGCCTCCGCCGCTCCGGCGGCGGCGAGCAAGGTCAGGACAAGCGTCAGACGGGTCATTTCGGGGTCTCCCCTGCGAACTGGTCATCAATGGACAGCGCAAGGCTGTCCGGGTTCAGAACGGCGGGAATTCTAGCGCAGAAGCGGCCTGGAACAGGGGGCGGATCATGGCCGGGCCGCCGTCAGCGGAATGGCCGAGTCGGCCTTGAGCGTCTCCAGAACCAGGCTCGAACGGACATCGCGAACGCCGGGAAACTTGAGCAGCTGGTGCAGCGTCAGGCGGCCCAGGGCATCGAGATCCGGCACGACGACGCGCAGCAGGAAGTCCATCTCCCCGGTCATGGCGTGCGCGGAAATGACTTCGGGCCTTTCGGCGAGCATCCGCCGGAACTGCCCGATGATCTCGTCCGTGTGGCGCTCGAGCTTGATCTGCACGAACGCGAGCACGTGCTGCCCGACGTGCTTGGGATCCACCAGCGCCGCGTACTTCTCGACTACGCCACTTTTCTCGAGTCGACGAATACGACGTGCGCAGGGCGACGGCGACAGGCCGACTTTGGCCGCTACGTCGACGTGACTCATCCGACCGTCGGACTGCAGCAGGCCCAGGATGCGAAGATCCGTGCGGTCGAGTCGCTGTCTTGCCATGATTCACTACTCGAGGCGGGATAATTGGCAATTATCCCCCTGGTAACCATTTCTGACCAATGTTTTTGCCAATTAACGGCTTGCTGCACCTTGTAGGATGCCCGGCAATCCCATGGGACCAGGTACCGCATCGAGGCTTTCAATTGATTGGCGGCGCGTGCTGCGAACCGTTTTCGTTTCGCGTGCGCTCGATGCCCTCGAGGAGTCGCGCCTGGTCCCTGACCGCAAGGTGCTGTACCAGTTCTGCGCCCGCGGTCACGACGTGACCCAGGCCCTGCTGGGCCTGCATCTCACCGGCCGGCGTGACGCCGTATCTCCTTACTACCGGTCGCGACCGCTTGCACTCACGCTCGGGCTCTCGGCCGAGGAGGCGCTCGCATCGACCATGATGCGCGCCGAAGGCATGTCGGGCGGCCGGGACGTGGGCGTCGTGATCAACCGCCCCAATCTCGATGGGCCCAGCCTCCTGCCGGCCTGCGGCGGCGTCGGCACGCAGTACACGCCCGCGACAGGTTGGGCGCAATCGCTCGTGTATAGCGCGCGCGTGCTGAAGGATGAGTCGGTCAGCGGTTGCATCGCCGTTGCGCACGGTGGCGAGGCCTCGACCTCGACCAACGGTTTCTGGGCCTCGCTCAACATCGCGACCACCGAGCGCCTGCCGCTGCTCTACTACATCGAGGACAACGGCTACGGCATCTCCGTGCCCGCTACACGTCAGACGCCCGGAGGAAACATCGCTGCGAACCTCGCGGCCTTCGGCAACCTGAAGATCCTGTCGGGCGATAGCCAGGACCTGGTCGCGGCGGCAGCGCTGATCGAGGAGGCCGTCACCACCGTTCGCGCGGGCGGCGGCCCCGTCCTGCTGCACCTGCGCGTGCCACGCCTTTCTGGGCACTCGGGGCAGGATACGCAGGCGTACAAGACCGCCGACGAGATCTCGGCCGAGCGCGACAGGGACCCGCTGCTGGCCCTGCGTCGCCTGCTGGTGTCGGCGGAATTGGCCGGCGCGGAATGGCAGGCGCTCGAGGCCGACGCCGAGGCGGAGGTGCTGGCGGCGCTCGCGCGCATCGAGTCGCGCGCGCCGATCGACGCCTCGACGGTTACGCGCTATGTGTTCACCGAACAGCAGGCTGACGGCAGCCTTGAGATCCAGGCGCAGGGTGGCCAGCGCGCGGCGGGCGTCACTCCTCCCGAGGGTGACCCGACGCCGCGGCCGGCGGGTGCGCGCATCAACATGCTGACCGCGATCCGGCGTACGCTCGAGCACGAACTCGCCATCAACCCGCGCGTGCTCGTCTTCGGCGAGGACGTCGGCAGGAAAGGCGGCGTGCACGCCGCCACCCTGGGCCTGCAGGATCGCTTCGGCGAGGATCGCGTGTTCGACACGAGCCTCTCGGAGGAGGGAATCATCGGCCGGGCTGTCGGCATGGCGCTGGCGGGCCTCGTTCCCGTACCCGAGATCCAGTTCCGCAAGTACGCCGAGCCCGCCGCCGAACAGCTGCATGACTGCGGCACCATCCGCTGGCGGACGAAGAACCGCTTTGCAGCGCCGATGGTAGTGCGAATGCCGGGCGGCTTCCTGAAGTGCGGCGACCCCTGGCACAGCCAGTGCAACGAGGTCCAGTTCCTGCACGCGATCGGCTGGCAGCTCGCGTTCCCGTCGAATGCGGAAGACGCGGTCGGGCTCCTGCGCACAGCACTGCGCGGCAACGAGCCGGTGATTTTCTTCGAGCACCGCTACCTCCTCGATGGCGCCGCGGGCCGCCGCCCCTGGCCGGGCGACGATTTCGTGCTGCCGTTCGGGCAGGCGAAGCGGCTGCGCGAGGGATCGGAACTCACCGTCGTGAGCTGGGGCGCGATGGTCGAGCGCTGCGAGCAGGCTGCCACGGACTCGGCAATCGACGTCGAGCTCCTGGACCTGCGCACACTCGCGCCCTGGGACCGGGAGGCTGTGCTGGCCTCGGTCGCGAAGACCCGGCGCTGCCTGATCGTGCACGAGGACACGATCACGGCGGGCTTCGGCGCCGAAATCGCGGCGACGCTCGCAGCGCATGCCTTCTTCGACCTCGACGCTCCGGTGGAGCGGCTCGCCATGGCAAACGTGCCCAGCCCGCACTCGCCCCGTCTGCTCGATGCGGTCGTGCCGGGTGTCGGTGATATCGTGGCGGCCATGCGCCGCATTGCGAGCACCTGAGCAATGAGCAAGTTCGTCGACGTCGTATTGCCAGCTGACCAGATCGAGGGAACCCGTTCGCAGGTCCAGCGCTGGCTGATCGGCATCGGCCAGGCTGCGAAGCGCGACGAGCCGCTGGTGGAGATCGAGACCGACAAGGTCACGATCGAAGTCCCGGCGCCGGCGGACGGTGTGCTGGTCGAGATCGTCGCGCCCGAGGGCACCGACGTCGCGCCGGGTGCGCTTCTCGCGCGGCTGCAAGCGGGGGTGGCGGCGGCTGCCGGCACCGCAGCGGCGACGCGTGGTCCGGGTGCCGTCGCGGCTTCTGCCGTTCCCAGGCCTGCCGCGACCGTCGCGACGCCTGCAGCTTCGGGTCGGCAGAGCCCGGCGGTGCGCCGGCTGCTCGCCGAGCGCGGCCTCAGCGCGGAGTCCGTCCACGGCAGCGGGGAGGGCGGGCGCATCACGGTCGAGGATGTCCTCGCGGCCACGCCCGGCAGCGCAGCGCCCGTTGTTCCAGCCGCCGCCGCGCCGCTGCCACTCGCGGCGGGCGTGCGACGTCTGCCTCACACGCCGATGCGCCGGCGCATCGCCGCGCACATGGTGGAGAGTCTGCTGCGCACTGCACCGCACGTCACGACCGTCTTCCAGGCCGACATGACAGCCGTGCTGGCTGACCGTGCGGCGCGTAAGGCCGAATTCGAGCAGCGTGGCCACCCGCTCACCTTGACCGCCTATTTCGTCGCAGCCTGCGTCGAGGCGATCCGCGCGGTGCCGGAAGCCAATGCGCGCTGGTCCGAGGATGCGATTCTCGTGCAAGAGCGCATCGACATCGGCGTCGGCACGGCCCTGCCGGGCCGCGGGCTGGTCGTGCCGGTGATCCGCGATGCGGGCGGCATGGAACTCGCGGGCATCGCCGCCACGCTCGGTGAACTGGTGCAGAAGGCGCGGGACGACGGCCTGACACCCGCAGACCTGCAGGGCGGTACCTTCACGATCTCCAATCACGGCGTGAGCGGCAGCCTCGTCGCGGCGCCGATCGTGATCAACCAGCCGCAGTCCGCGATCCTGGGCGTCGGCAAGCTGGAGAAGCGGGCAGTCGTCACAAGCGAGAGTGGGGACGACCGGATCGTGATCCGGCCCTGTTGCTACGTGACGCTCACGATCGACCATCGCGTTCTGGACGGGCACCAGGCGAACCAGTTCATGACCACGCTCGTCCGCCGGCTCGAGCACTGGAACTGAGCTGCAGCCGCAGGGCGGCCTGCCGTGCCAAAGCGGCATTCCGTGTGTCAAAGTGACGAGCGGCGTCGGATCTATTCGGAGGCTGGAGGATGTACACGCAAGGCCTTGATTCTTTAGGTAAAGATTTCCTGCGCAACGAAGCGCAGGATAGCGCTGTCCTGGAATCGCGCTTCCAGGCGCGCGTGGATGCCGAAGAGAAGATCGAGCCCAAGGACTGGATGCCCGAGGCCTACCGCCGCACCCTGGTCCGGCAGATCTCGCAGCACGCACATTCCGAGATCGTCGGCATGCTCCCCGAAGGCAACTGGATCACGCGGGCGCCTTCCTTGAAACGCAAGGCGATCCTGATCGCCAAGGTGCAGGACGAGGGTGGGCACGGCGCCTATCTCTACAGCGCGGCCGAGACCCTCGGCGTTTCGCGCGCCGAACTGGTCGACCAGCTGCTGACGGGCAAGGCCAAGTACTCGAGCATCTTCAATTATCCGACGCCGACCTGGGCGGACGTCGGCGCGATCGGCTGGCTCGTGGACGGCGCTGCGATCATGAACCAGATCCCGCTGTGCCGCTGTTCCTACGGGCCGTACGCGCGCGCGATGGTGCGCGTCTGCAAGGAGGAGAGTTTTCATCAGCGCCAGGGCTACGAGATCATGCTCTTTCTCGCCCGCGGGACGGCGCGGCAGCGCGCCATGGCGCAGGCCGCCCTCGATCGCTGGTGGTGGCCCTCGCTGATGATGTTCGGGCCGTCCGACGGCGATTCGAAGCACAGCGCGCAGTCCATGCGCTGGAAGATCAAGCGCTTCTCGAACGACGAACTGCGCCAGAAATTCGTCGACACCACGGTACCGCAGGCTGACTTCCTCGGCCTCAAGGTACCGGACCCGGCGCTCGCCTGGGACGAGACCACCCAGCACTTCCGTTTCGGCGCGATCGACTGGACGGAGTTCGAACAGGTGCTCGCCGGACACGGCCCCTGCAACCGCGAGCGACTCGAGGCGCGCAGGGACGCGCACGCTGAAGGCCGCTGGGTGCGGGAAGCGGCCTCCGCCTGGGCGGCGAAGCAGGAAGCCGCAGCCGCGAGCCGCGCCGCCTGAGGCGCAGGGAGTACCCGATGATTGAATCGCAGAAAGACTGGCCGTTGTACGAGATCTTCATCCGCGCGAAGTCCGGCCTCGACCACAAGCACGTCGGCAGCCTGCATGCGACCGATGCGCGCATGGCGCTGGAGCACGCGCGCGACCTCTACACGCGCCGTCAAGAAGGCGTCAGCATCTGGGCCGTGAGGTCCACCGACATCGTCGCCTCCGACCCGGCGGAGTCCGATGCATTTTTCGAGCCGGCCCGCGACAAGGTCTACCGTCACCCGACCTTCTACGACATCCCGGACGAAGTGAAGACCCTGTGACGCCCCAGGTCCTTTATATCCTGCGGCTCGCCGACACGAATCTCGTGCTCGCGCAGCGCCTCGGCGAGTGGGTCGGGCACGCGCCCGCGCTTGAGGAGGACCTTGGAGTTGCGAACATCGCGCTCGATCTCCTGGGCCAGGCCCGACTCCTCCTCGCGCACGCGGGCAGGATCGAGGGCGGAGGGCGGGGCGAGGACGAATTTGCCTACCTGCGCGAGGAGTCCGAGTATTTCAACCTGACACTCGTCGAGCAGCCGAACGGCGATTTCGGCGACACCGTCATGAGGCAGTTCCTGTTCGACGCCTGGCAATGCGGCGTGTATGAGGCGCTCGCCCACTCACAGGACGCCACGCTCGCCGCGATTGCGGCCAAGGGGCTCAAGGAAGCGGCCTATCACCTGCGTTACAGCGGCGGCTGGCTGGTGCGGCTCGGTGACGGCACGCCGGAGAGCCATGCACGCGTCGAGCGCTCACTTCGCGAGCTCTGGCCATTCACGAACGAACTCTTCGACGACGACGAGACCGACCGCGCCGTCGCGGCACAGGGGATCGGCGTGCTGCCGTCCTCGCTCCTGCCTGCCTGGTCCGCCCGGGTGGATGAGACCCTCGCGCGTGCCACGCTCGCGCGTCCGGCGCCCGCGAGTTTCGCGTGGTACGGCAAACAGGGCAGGCACAGCGAGCATCTCGGCTACCTGCTCGCCGAGATGCAGTCCCTGCACCGCGCGCACCCCGGCGCGGCCTGGTAGCGGGTGATGAGCGCACCGGACCGGGTCCCGTCGACGCCGTCGCCGGAGCTGCTGGCGCGGCTGCACGGCATCCTTTCCCAGGTGGCGGACCCCGAGATCCCGGTGCTCTCGGTGCTCGACCTCGGCCTGGTCCGGCATCTTCACTTTCGCGACGACGGCCGGCTTGAAGTCGGTATCGCGCCGACCTACTCGGGCTGTCCGGCGAACGCGGTCATCAAGGCGGATGTGCTGCGCGCGCTCGCCGGCGCAGGATTCGAGGCCGTCGCGGCCGACGTGCTCGCTCCCCCCTGGTCGAGCGACTGGTTAAGTGCTGAAGGGCGCCGCAAGCTCGAGGCCTTCGGCATTGCGCCGCCGGCAGGAAGCGCGCCTGCCGCATGCCCTCGCTGCAGCTCGGAGCGAACGACCCGGATCAGCGAGTTCGGCTCGACGCCCTGCAAGGCGCTCTATCGCTGCGAGGCGTGCCTCGAGCCTTTCGACTATTTCAAGTGCATCTAGCGGCGCACGCATGCTGAGGTTCCATCCGCTTGCCATCACGGAACGCGCGCCCGTTGCCGACGACGCACTCGCGCTCAGCTTTGCCATTCCCACTGAGCTCACCAGCGAGTTCCGGTTCAAGGCCGGGCAGCACGTCGCCATCCGCTGCAGCATCGATGGTCGAGAGGAGCGCCGGACCTACTCGATCGTCGATGCCGAGGGTTCGCAGTCACTCAGGATCGGCGTACGCCTGCAGAAGGGCGGGCGGATGTCGGAGTACCTCGCGCGCCACGCTCAGCCGGGCGCGAAGTTCGAGGTGATGACGCCCAACGGCAGCTTCCACGCCGAGGACCGGCCCGGGCCGCGCCACTACGTCGCCTTCGCGGCGGGCAGCGGCATCACCCCCGTGCTGTCGATCGCGGCGAGTGTACTCGCGCGTGACGCCGGCAGCCGTTTCCAGCTCTGGTACGGCAATACCGGCTCCGCGCGCACGATGTTCCTCGAGGACGTCATGGCGCTCAAGGACCGGAATCTGGCGCGATTTTCCGTCGCCTTTGTCATGAGCCGCGAGCCCCAGGACGTCGAGTGTCTGAACGGACGCATCGACGCCGCAAAGGTGCGGGAGTTTTCTCGCCACGACCTCGACGTGGCCGGCATCGACGAGTTCTTCGTCTGCGGTCCCGGCACGATGGGGGAGGCGATTCCCGCGGCGCTCGCCGCGCTCGGCGCGAGGGGCCGCATCCACGTCGAGCACTTCGCGCCGGTCGCGCCGCTTGCAGCGACCGCGGCTGCGCCGCTATCCGCGGAGCGTGCGCAACCGGCTGCCGACGGCGCAAACGCGGAAGTGACCGTCGTGATGGACGGCCGGCGCCGGCAGTTCACGATGCCGCGCGGCGGCGACGTGATCCTCGATGCGGCCGGCCGCGCCGGACTCGACCTGCCGTTCTCCTGCCGAGCCGGCGTCTGCTCGACCTGCCGCGCCCGGCTCGTCTCCGGCAGCGCGCAGATGGAGCACAATGTGGCGCTCGAGGATTGGGAGGTCGAGGCCGGCTATATTCTGTGCTGCCAGGCGCGCCCAACGAGTGCGGCGCTCGAAATCAGCTACGACGAGTGACCTCCCCGATGAGTTGCCAGCCGGACCGGGACGACGAAGAGCGGCAGCGCACGGCCGACCGCGCGGCACGGGCGCTCTGGAGCGGCGACGCGGCCTCGCAGCAGCTCGGGATGGCGGTCGACTCCTGCGGACCGGGCCGCGCGAGCGTCTCGATGCCTATCCGACCCGACATGGTGAACGGGCACGGGATCTGCCACGGCGGCCTCGTGTTCGCGCTCGCCGACAGCGCCTTCGCCTTCGCCTGCAATTCCTACGGGGACAATACCGTTGCGGCCGGTGCAGCGATCGAGTTCCTGGCGCCGGGACGCGAGGGCGACACGCTCCACGCCGTTGCCGTTGAGCGCTGGCGCGCGGGGCGCGCGGGCATATACGAGATCGAGGTCCGCAACCAGCGCGACGAACTCGTCGCGCTGTTCCGCGGGCGCAGCCACCAGATAGCAGGGAGACTGATTGATGACTGAGGCCTTCATCTGCGACGCCGTCCGCACGCCGATCGGGCGCTACGGCGGCGTGTTGTCCGGCGTACGCACCGACGATCTCGCCGCAATCCCGATCGCGGCGCTGATGCGGCGCAATGGGGCTGCGGACTGGCAGGCCGTGGATGACGTGGTATTCGGCTGCGCGAACCAGGCAGGCGAGGACAACCGGAACCTGGCCCGCATGGCGGCCCTGCTCGCGGGCCTGCCGGTCGAGGTGCCGGGCGTCACGGTAAACCGGCTCTGCGGCTCCGGGCTCGATGCGCTCGCGATCGCGGCGCGGCAGGTGCGTTCCGGCGAAGCCGAATTCCTGATCGCGGGGGGTGCCGAGAGCATGAGCCGCGCACCCTATACGCTGTCGAAGCCGGATGCGGCCTTCAGCCGGACCCAGCAGCTGTTCGACACCACGATCGGCTGGCGCTTCGTCAACCCGCTCATGAAGCAGCAGTACGGCATCGACTCGATGCCCGAGACCGGCGAGAACGTGGCGGCGGAGTTCAAGGTCTCGCGCGCGGACCAGGACGCCTTCGCGTTGCGCAGCCAGCAGCGTGCGCTCGCCGCGCAGGCCAGCGGTCGCTTCGCGGCCGAGATCGTCCCGGTCACGCTTCCCGCGAAAAAGGGCGAGCCGACGCTCATCGAGCGCGACGAACATCCGCGCGAGACCAGTCTCGAGTCGCTGGCGAAGCTTGGTACGCCGTTCCGCGCGGGCGGCACGGTCACGGCCGGGAATGCCTCGGGCGTCAACGACGGCGCCTGCGCGCTCATCGTGGCGAGCGAACGGGCCGCCAGGCGGCACGGCCTGGTGCCCCGGGCCCGCGTCCTCGGTGCCGCCGTCGCGGGCTTGCCGCCGCGCATCATGGGCATGGGTCCGGCGCCCGCGTCCGAGAAGCTCATGGCGCGGCTCGGGCTCGCAATCGGGGATTTCGACGTCATCGAACTCAACGAGGCTTTTGCATCGCAGGCGCTCGCGGTGCTGCGCCGGCTCGGACTGCCAGACGACGCGCGGCAGGTCAATCCGAACGGCGGCGCGATCGCGCTCGGCCACCCGCTCGGCATGAGCGGCGCGCGCCTCGCGATGACGGCGACGCTCGAGCTTGAACGCAGCGGCGGCAGGCTGGCGCTGTGCACCATGTGCATCGGCGTGGGGCAGGGCATCGCGCTCGCAATCGAGCGGGTATCGTGAACGCACCGGTCGCCGTCGCACGCGATGGCGAGGTCGCGGTCTTCACCTTCGACAACCCGCCGGTCAATGCGCTCGCGCAGCCGGTGCGTGCCGCGATGCTGGCGGCCATCGAGGCGCAGGACGGCGACCCGGGTGTGCGCGCGATCGTATTGATCGGCGCGGGCCGGAACTTCGTCGCCGGCGCAGACGTCCGCGAGTTCGACCGGCCGCCGGCCGGGCCCTTCCTGCCGGCCGTCCTCGCGCGTCTGGAAGCCTGCGGCAAGTTGGTAGTCGCGGCACTCAGCGGCGCGACACTCGGCGGCGGCGCCGAGACCGCGCTCGCCTGCCACTATCGTTGCGCCGCCGGCGACCTGCAGCTCGGCTTCCCGGAAGTGAACCTCGGCCTGCTGCCGGGAGCAGGCGGCACGTTGCGACTGCCGCGTCTCGCGGGCTGGCAGGCGAGCCTCGAACTCATGACCTCCGGCAAGCCCATCGGCATCGAGCGTGCCATCGAACTCGGCATCGTTGACCGCAGGGTCGATGGCGACCTCGCTGCCGGCGCGATCGCCTGGGCGCACGAACTTGTGCGTGCAGGGGCGCCACCGCGTCGTGTCCTGGATCTGCCGGTGCCGGCCTCACGCCCTGCGCAGTTCGAGGAATTCCTGCGCGCCTTGCCCGCGTCCTCCCTTCGCCTGCCGGCGCCGCCGCGGATCGTCGAGGCGCTCGCTGCGGCCGCGATCCTGCCCGCCGACGCCGCGCTGGCTCGCGCGCGTGCCTTGTTCATGGAATGCCTCGCGACCACCGAATCCAGGGCATTTCGCCACCTATTCTTTGCGGAGCGCCGGCCAGTGCCGGACCCGGGCATGGCCCGCACGGTCGCGCAGGCGGCGGTACTGGGTGCGGGCACGATGGGTTCCGGCATCGCCATCAGCCTCGCAACCGGCGGCATTCCGGTCATCCTCGTCGATGCCAAGCAGGAAGCGCTCGACGCCGGGCTCGCGCGCGTGAAGTCGGCGATCGATGCCGGCGAACGCAAGGGCCGCCTGGATGCTGACGCTGCCGCGACTGCGCGCGGCCGCGTGCAGGGCTCGTCGACCCTGGCGGCAGCTTCGGGCGCGGACCTGGTGATCGAGGCGGTCTTCGAAAGCATCGCCGTGAAGCGCGAGGTCTTCGGCCGGCTGGGCCAGCTCTGCCGCCCGGACGCCGTGCTCGCAACCAATACTTCGACGCTCGACGTGGACGCGATCGCCGAGGCGTCCGGCCGGCCGGCCGATGTCGTCGGCATGCATTTCTTCAGCCCGGCGAATGTGATGCGTCTGGTCGAGGTCGTGCGCGGCCGTGCCTCCTCGCGCGAAGCGATGGCAACGGCCCACGCGGTCAGCAAGCGGATCGGCAAGATCGGCATCCCGGTCGGCAATGCTTTCGGCTTCGTTGGCAACCGCATGCTCTATGCCTACGGCCGCGAGAAGGAGTTGATGCTGCTGGAAGGCGAGCGGCCCGAGACCCTGGACAAGGCCCTCGTGGAGTTCGGCATGGCCATGGGCCCCAACGCGGTCGGCGACCTCGCTGGACTGGACATCGGCTTCCAGGTGCGCAGGGAATGGCAGGGGAAGCCGGACGATCCGCGTTTCTACCGCGCCTCGGACCTGCTCGCGGAACTCGGCCGTTTCGGCCAGAAGACCGGGCGCGGCTTCTACCGGTATGACGGGCCGGGCGGCGAACGCCTGCCAGACCCGGAAGTGACGGACTTGATCCGCGCCGAGGCCGAGCGACTGGGCGTCGCCCCGCGCAGCCATTCGGCCATTGAGATCGTGAGCCGCACTATCCTCGCACTCGTCAACGAAGGCGCCCGGGTGCTCGAAGAGGGCATCGCGGAAAGTCCCGCCGACATCGACGTGATCTGGTGCAACGGTTATGGCTTTCCGCGCCACCGTGGCGGCCCGATGTTCTATGCCGACACCCTCGGCCTGCCCGCGGTGCTGGAGTCGATCAGGGTCCTCGGCCGCGAACACGGCGAGCGCTACTGGACGCCGGCCGCGCTGCTGGTCACGCTGGCGGGCGAGGGCGCGACATTTGCGGCTTGGCAGGCGGACAAGAGGGACTGATGCGATTGCAAAGCTACCTGGCGGGCGCCTGGCAAAGCGGAGACGGCCGCGCGACCGTGTTGCGCGATGCCAGCACCGGGGCGGCGATCGCCGAGGCCACAAGCGACGGCCTGGATTTCGGTGCAGGTCTCGAGTACGCGCGCACGATCGGCGGCCCCGCGCTTCGGGCCATGACCTTCCACGAACGCGCTGCACTCCTGCGCGCGCTCGGCAAGCGGCTGCTCGACTTCAAGGCGGAGTTCTACGCGCTGTCCCACGCAACGGGCGCGACCAAGGGAGATTCCTGGATCGACATCGACGGCGGGATCGGCACGATGCTCGTGTTCGCGAGCAAGGGCCGACGGGAACTCCCGAACAGCCGCGTCTATCTCGACGGCCCGGTCGAGGGGCTGTCGAAGGGCGGCAGCTTCGTGGGACAGCACATCTGCGTGCCGCTCGAGGGCGTCGCGGTGCATATCAACGCCTTCAATTTTCCGGTCTGGGGAATGCTCGAAAAGCTTGCACCTGCGCTGCTCGCGGGAGTGCCGGCGCTCGTGAAGCCCGCGACCGCGACCAGCTATCTCACCGAGCTCGTCGTGCGGCGCATCGTCGAGACCGGGCTGCTGCCGCCGGGCGCGCTGCAACTGGTCTGCGGCGGGGTTGGCGACCTGTTCGATCACCTCGGCTGCCAGGACGTGGTGTCGTTCACGGGCTCGGCGGCGACTGCCGCGACGCTTCGCACGCACCCGGCGGTGGTACGCCACGCCGTGCGCTTCGTCGCGGAGACCGATTCGCTCAATTCCTCGATCCTCGGACCCGACGCCGGTCCGGAGACGCCCGAATTTGCGCTCTACGTGCAGGAAGTCGCGCGCGAAATGACAGTCAAGGCCGGGCAGAAGTGCACGGCCATCCGCAAGGCGCTGGTGCCGCGTGGATTCCTCGGCGAGTTCGTCGCTGCGCTGCAGGCGAAGCTAGCCGGGACCGTGGTCGGGGACCCGCGCACGCCCGGCGTTGGCATGGGCCCGCTGGCGAGCCTCGCCCAGCGTGACGAGGTACTAGCGCGCGTCGCGGAGCTCGAGCAGGAGTCGGAGCGCGTCGCGGGCGATCCGCGGCGTTTCGAAGTGAACGGCGGCGACCGCGAGCGGGGCGCTTTCCTGCCGCCGATGTTGCTCATCTGCCGCGACTCGGCGCGCGCGCGCGCAGTGCACGCGGTCGAAGCTTTCGGGCCCGTGTCGACCGTCATCGCCTATGACACGCCGGCCGAGGCGATCGTGCTTGCGCGGCGCGGGGAGGGCAGCCTCGCCGGTTCCGTGTTCACTGCGGACGACGCGCTCGCGGCACAGTTCGTGCTCGGGCTCGCCCCGTACCATGGCCGCGTACTGGTCGTGAACCGGCACTGCGCGAAGGAATCGACGGGACATGGCTCACCGCTCGCGCCGCTGGTACACGGCGGGCCGGGACGCGCCGGTGGCGGCGAGGAGCTCGGAGGAATCCGCGGGGTGCTGCACTACATGCAGCGCACGGCGGTGCAGGGCTCACCGGACGTGATCACGGCGGTCGGCGGCCGCTGGGCGCGCGGCAGCCGGGAGCTGGACCCGGGCGTGCACCCTTTCCGCAAACCGTTCGATGCGCTCGCGCTCGGCGACACGTTCCGCTCCGCGGAGCGCGAGGTGACCATTGCCGACATCGAGCGCTTCGCGGACCTGTCGGGAGACAATTTCTACGCCCACATGAGCGAGCAGGAAGCGGCGCGCAATCCGCTGTTCGGCGGGCGGGTGGCGCACGGCTATTTCCTGATTTCCGCGGCGGCGGGCCTGTTCGTCGACCCGGATTTCGGCCCGGTGCTCGGCAACTACGGCCTCGATGCGCTGCGCTTCGTGAAGCCGGTGAAACCCGGCGACCGGATCCGTGTGCGCCTGACCTGCCGCGAGAAGTCGCTGCGCGCGGACAAGGGCTGGGGCGAAGTGACATGGGATACCGAGATCACGAACCAGGCCGGTGAGACCGTCGCTGCCTACCACGTCCTGACCATGGTGAGCGTCCATGCAATCCCCGATCGGCCTTGAGGCGCTGCGCGCCGCGTTCCCGAGTCTCGCGTTCGAGTCGCCCGCGGACGGCGTCCTGGAACTCGTCATCGCGAATGACGGCCGGCAGAACTCGGCGACCGAGGCCATGCACCGTGAGCTTGCGAACGTCTGGCGCGCGATCGACGCCGAAGCGGGCGTCCGCGCCGTGATCGTGCGCGGCGCGGGTGAGCATTTCTCGTCCGGCGGCGACTTCGCAATGATCGAGAGGATGATCGAGGACGAGGCGACTTTGCTGCGCGTGTGGCGCGAGACGAGCGACCTGGTCTACAACCTGGTCGATTGCAGCAAGCCCGTGGTCTCGGCCATCCGCGGCACGGCGGTCGGCGCGGGACTCGCGATCGCACTGCTCGCCGACGTTTCCGTTGCTGGCAGGAACGCGAAGATCCTAGACGGCCACACACGGCTCGGTGTCGCGGCCGGCGACCACGCAGTGATCATATGGCCGCTGCTTTGCGGCCTTGCGAAGGCGCGCTATCACCTGCTGACCAACGAGCCGCTCTCGGGGGAGGAGGCGGAGCGCATCGGCCTCGTGTCGCTGTGCGTGGACGACGCCGAGGTCCGCGACCGCGCGCTCGCGATCGCCGTGAAGCTTGCGGCCGGGAGTGCGAGCGCGATCGCCTTCACCAAGCGCGCGCTCGGCAACTGGATCCGTCTCGCGGGGCCGTCATTCGACGCCTCGCTCGCGCTGGAATTCCTGGGCTTCCGGCTCGCCGACGTGCGCGAGGGGCTCGAAGCCGTGCGCGGGAAGCGACCGGCGAAATTCACGCCCCCGTGAAACCCGCCCGCTAGGTTGCGAGTCCCCCGCTTACGCGCTCGAGGTACTCCCAGCGCTCGAGGTGCGAGCTCAATTGCCTCTCGAGCCCGGCTGCGCGCGCACGGTCGGTCCGCATGCGTTCGGCGCCGATGCGAGAATAGTCGGGGCGGCACATTTCGGCGGTCAAGTCGCGCTGCTCCAGTTCGAGCGCCGAAATCTTCGCGGGCAGTTCCGTCAGTTCGCGGGCTTCCTTGAAGGTCAGTTTCCGGCGCACGCCGGGCTCCCGGGTCGTCGCAGCCGGTGCGTCCGATTCTCCGGCTGTCCGCCCGGCGGCCTTCTGCGCCGGACGGCTGGCGGCGGTTTTCGCGGCGGGCCGCTGCGCCAGCCAGTCGCGGTAGCCGCCGGCATACTCCTGCCAGTGGCCTCCGCCCTCGGCGACCAGCGTCTGGGTGACGACGTTGTCGACAAACGTCCGGTCATGACTGACCAGCACCAGTGAGCCGCGAAACGACTGCAGCGAAGCTTCCAGCAGTTCGAGCGATTCGACGTCCAGGTCGTTTGTGGGTTCGTCGAGTACCAGCAGGTTGGCCGGCCGTGCAAACAACCGGGCCAGCAGCAGGCGGTTGCGCTCGCCTCCGGAGAGTGCGCTCACCGGCGTTCCCGCGCGCTTCGCCGTGAACAGGAAGTCCTCGAGGTAACCGCTGATGTGACGCTTCTCGCCGTTGACCTCCACGTAATCCGAGCCCTCGCTGACTACATCGGCGACGGTCCTGTCGAGATCCAGCTGCGCGCGCAGCTGGTCGAAGTATGCGATCTGCAGGTTGGTGCCGAGGCGCACCGAGCCCGAATCCGGGGCGAGCATTCCAAGCATGAGCCTGATGAGTGTCGTCTTGCCGGCGCCGTTAGGACCCAGGAGCGCCAGGCGGTCGCCGCGCATGAACCGCAGGTCCAGACCAGCAACCACCGGCCGTGTGCCGAAATTCTTCGACACTCCGGTCAGTTCGGCGACCAGCCTCCCGGACCGCTCTCGCGAGTCGATCGACAGCTTGAGGTTCCCGGTACGGTCGCGGCGCGCGGCGCGCTCCGTACGCAGGGCCTCGAGGCGGCGTACCCGGCCTTCGTTCCGCGTGCGTCGCGCTTCGACGCCGCGACGGATCCAGGTTTCTTCCTGGGCCCAGAACTTGTCGAACTTGCGGCGACCCACGGCTTCGGCGACAAGTTCTGCCTCTTTCCGTCGTTCATATTCCGCATAGTTGCCCGGGTAGCTGCGCAGCCACCCGCGGTCGAGTTCGAGGATGCGGTTCGCGACGCTATCGAGGAACCACCTGTCGTGCGTCACGCATACGAGTGCCGGTACCTTCTGCAGCAATTCTTCGAGTTGCTCGATCCCGGCGATGTCGAGGTGGTTGGTCGGCTCGTCGAGTATCAGCAGGTCGGGTTCCAGCGACAGGGCGAGTGCCAGCGCCGCGCGCTTGCGCTCGCCGCCGGAAGCCTTGGCCGGGTCAATGGTGCCGTCCACACCGAAGCGCGTCGCGAACTCGACGAGCCGGGCTTCGCCCCGCCAGCGTCGCCGCTCGTCGTCGATTTCTTCCAGCCCGCCACGCCGGCGCAGGCTCTCGAACAGCGTATCTGCCGGCGGCAGCAAGGGTTCCTGTTCGACGTGGACGATCCGCAGCCCGTCTCGGCGCTGTACTTCACCATCGTCGAGGCTGGTCTTGCCGGTCATGACGCCCAGCAGGCTCGACTTGCCGGTGCCGTTCCGGCCGATCAGGCCGATACGATCACCCTCGTCGATGGTGCAGGCCGCCTGGTCGAGCAAGGGTGTCAGCCCGTAGGCGAGTTCGGCGGCAATCAGCGTCAGCAGCGGCATCGCGGAAGGATACCGGCCTTCCATTGCGACCACGAACCCGCATCGCTAGAATCACATCTGCCTTGGGGTGGTCTCGAAGAGACCTGAGATGCCGGTACGACCGGCGAACCCGTTGAACCTGATCCGGTTAGGACCGGCGTAGGGAGCAGGCGATGTTCAAGCTTCTGCCGTTTTCACTTTTGCTGCCTGCCGTGGTCGCGGCAGCCAACGCGGCTCCGCCGCCGGTGCCGCTCGAGCCCGTAATCGTGACCGCGACCCTGCGCCCGGGACCCGCGAACGCGCGTCCCGGCGGCGTCTCGGTGCTGGGTAGCAACACGATTCGCGAGGCGGGCGTCGTGCACTTCGAGGAGCTGTTGCCGCTCCTGCCATCACTGTCCTGGGCCGGCGCGAGTTCGAGGCCGCGCTACTACCAGCTGCGTGGCATCGGCGAGCTCGAGCAGTACCAGGGCGCGCCGAATCCGTCGGTCGGCTTCCTGGTGGACGAAATCGACTTCAGCGGCATCGGCATGATCGCCTCTCTTTTCGATGTCGAGCAGGTCGAGGTCCTGCGCGGCCCGCAGGGAACGCGTTACGGCGCGAACGCGCTCGGCGGGCTCATCAAGGTGAAGACGCGCGACGCGGTCCCCGAGCAATCGCTGGACACCGAGGTCTCGGCGGGCGACGACGGGCTGTGGTCGGCCGGTGCCGCAGCCGGCGGCGCTATGCCCGGCACCGGCCCGCTTGCGGGCGCATGGCGCGCGGTGCTGCAGCGATCGGCCAGCGACGGATTCCGCACCAACCGCCATCTCGGCCGCGACGACACGAATGCGCGCGACGAGATGACTGCACGCCTGAAGGTCAGCCTGGGACAGGACGCACCCTGGCGTGCCGACCTCGCGCTGCTGTACGCGGACTTCGACAATGGCTACGACGCCTTCGCGATCGACAACGGATTCGCGACGCTTTCAGACCGGCCGGGCCGCGACGCGCAACGCTCGAGCGGCGCCTCGCTCGACTTCGCGCTGCCGCTCACGGGAGGGAAGGAGCTGCGCTCGATCACCACCTTCGCGGACTCGGACATCGTGGCCAGCTTCGACGGCGACTGGGGCAACGACGCCGATTGGGGCGCGGCGGGTCCCTATGACTTTTTCTCCGACACCCGCCGCGGACGCCGCACGCTCGCGCAGGACCTGCGTCTCTCCGGCGAGGCCGGGGAGCGGCTGTCCTGGATCGCCGGTGCCTGGCTGCTGCGTCTCGAGGAGGACAACCGCATTGCCGACGACGGGCGCTACCTCGCGGATGCCTTCGTGCGACTGCTCGACAGCCATTACCGCGCCACCAGCGCTGCGCTCTATGGCCAGGCGGACTTCGCCCTGTCGCCGGAGACGATTCTCACGGCCGGGCTGCGACTCGAGGAGCGCGACGCGAGCTATGCGGACAGCGACGGCCTCGCCTCCGACCCGCGCGACCGCATGTGGGGGGGGGAGGTCTCGGTGACGCACCGCCTCGACGACACGCAGAGCCTTTGGGCCTCGCTCGGTCGCGGATTCCGCGCCGGTGGCTTCAACATCGGCACGTCGGTACCGGATGATCGTCAGCAGTTCACACCAGAGTATCTCTGGTCGGTAGAGGCGGGGTGGAAGGGCCGCAGCGAGGACGGAGGCGCGCGAGCCGACCTGAATTTCTACTACATGCGGCGCGAGAACCTGCAGGTCTCCACGTCCCTGCAGCTCGATCCCACGGACCCGCTGACCTTCATTTTCCTGACCGACAATGCCGACAGCGGCGAGGCGTTCGGGCTCGAATCCTCCGGCGCGATCCTGCTGGGCGAGCGGGTGACGCTCGACGCCATGCTGTCGTGGATGGACTCCAGGTTTCACGGCTACCGCTTCGGGGACCGCGACCTCGAAGGGCGCGAGTTCGCGCACGCGCCGGAATGGAAGGCGGCGCTCGGCGCGACCTGGCGACATCCGGCCGGCTGGATGGCGCGCCTCGACCTGTCGGGAGAGGCGGGCTTTTACTTCGACACCAGCCACGACCAGCGTGCGGACTCCCGTTTCCTCGCCGGCATCAGGACCGGCTACGAGGCGGAGCGCTGGTCCGTCGAGCTCTGGGCGCGTAACCTTTTTGACGAGCGATATCCGGTCCGCGGTTTCTACTTTGAGAACGAGCCGCCGGATTTCCCGACCAAGCTCTACCTGCGCTGGGGCGACCCGCGCCAGATCGGCCTGACCGCCCGTTATTCCTTCTGAGGTGAAGCCATGCACGTCGCCGTCGAATTGAGCCTCTATCCGTTGACCGGGGAATTCATCCCGCCGATCCTCGACTTCATCGCCCGGCTCAAGGCGCACCCGGGTCTCGAGGTCGTCACCAACTCGATGAGCACGCAGGTCAGCGGCGACTACGAGCGCGTGTTCGATGCGCTACGCGCCGAAATCCGCGCAAGCCTGTCGGAATCCCATCGCGCGGTCTTTGCCATGAAGGTGCTGGGTGGCGCCGCCTGAACTGGTAGCGGTAGCCTTCGGCGTCGCGTACATCCTGCTCGCGATCCGTCAGCATCGCGCCTGCTGGATCGCGGGCGGGATCGGCACTGCGATCTACGCGAATGTCTTCCTGGACGCCGGTCTGCCCATGCAGGCCGCCTTGCAGGTCGTCTACGTCGCGATGTCGGCCTATGGGTACTTCGCCTGGCGCACGGACCAGGGTCAGGCGGCTCCCGTGCGCCAATGGACCGTCGCGCGGCATCTCCTCGCACTCGTGGCCGTCGGGCTCGCAACGGCAGTGAGCGCCCCGCTTACAGCGCGCTACGCGCTCTCGGCGGCGCCGGTTGCGGATTCGCTCGGCACCTGGGCGAGCGTCGTGGCTACCTGGTTGCTGGCGCGACGGATCGTCGACAACTGGCTCTGGTGGATCGTCATCGACACCGTTCTCGCGGCGCTGTTCGCCGCGCAGGGGCTTTTCCCGACGGCCGCGCTTTACTTTGCGTACGCGCTGCTCGCTGTCGCAGGCTGGCGCAGCTGGCGGCGCAGCGGAATTTCGTCATGAGCGCTGCCTTGCCCGCCGGTCTCGCGGCCGCGATCGGCGCCCTCGGCCTTTCGCGACCGTCGGTGACCGCGCTCGCCGGCGGCGTCCTGAACCGCAGTTTCCGGCTGCGTGAGAACGACCGGGATCTCGTACTCAAGCTCGCGGGCGACGCTGCACCCGCGCTCGGCGCGAGTCGCCGCTCGGAGTTCACGATGCAGGCACTCGCCGCCGGCGCGGGACTTGCACCGCCTGTCGTCTACGCTGACGAAGTGCGTGGCTTCATCGTCTCGCGCCACGCGTCCGGTTCCACGCCCTCGGCCGGCGACCTGCAGGACACGCAGCTGCTGGTGCGCATCGGCGCCTGGATCGCCTTGCTGCATGCCCTCCCTGTGCCATCGGGGCTCGTGGTCGTGGATTTTGGCGAGCGCGCGGCTCTCTACCTGGAGCGCCTGCAGGAGGTATCGCCCGACCGGTTCACGAGCCGCCTTGCGCTCGAACTCGGCGCGCGTCGCGCCGCGATGCCGGGTCCCGTACAGCTCGCGGCATGCCACCACGACCTGCACCACCGCAACTTCATCGATGACGGCCGGAGACTCGTGGCGGTCGACTGGGAATACGCGGGGCCCGGCGATCCCGCCGCCGATCTCGCATCCTGCATCGGTTACCACGGGCTCCGGGGCGAGGGCATCGACGCCCTGCTCGCGGGTTATGGCCACGCCGACGCATTGCTCAGGGAACGCGTGGCGGCGCTCGGCTGGATCTTCGACTGCCTGTGGTTCGGCTGGAACGCGGCCGCGGGACTCTCGGGGTCGGCGCCGGACCCGGCCGAGCAGGCCGGACTCGCAGCGCGACTCGCGCAATGAGCGGTTGCGTGGCGGTCGTCGCATTCGGCAAGATGCGCGACCCATGATCGAGATCACGGTAACCGATCGCGACGGCGGCGTGCATCGCGTGAATGCGCGCGAAGGCGCGAGCCTGATGGAAACGCTACGCGAGCTCGACTACGGGGTCGCCGCGATCTGTGGCGGCATGTGTTCCTGCGCGACCTGCCACGTCTTCGTGGCGGAGCCCTGGCTCGACAAGCTGCCTCCGCTCCAGGGTGACGAGAAGGAGATCCTGCAGGAGCTGGAGAGCTATCGTCCGCGCGGCTCGCGGCTGTCGTGCCAGGTGCCGGTCGAAGCCGGGCTTGCGGGGCTTGAGGTCGAGATCGCGCCGGAAGATTGAAGGGGTGCGTCCCCTTCAAACTATTTCTTTTCGGCCTGGGCGGCGACGGCGCGCGCCGCGGACTCGATCGCGGCCGCATCGCCGAGAAAGCGCCGCGGCACCGTTGGCCGCAGTGCACCGTCCAGCTCGTACAGGATCGGCACCCCTGTCGGAATATTGAACTCGACGATATCCGCGTCGCTCATGCCGTCCAGCATCATGACGAGTGCACGCAGGCTGTTGCCATGCGCGACGACGAGCACATCGCGGCCGGCATGGAGCATAGGCGTCAGACGCTCCTGCCACCAGGGCCGGACGCGCGCGAGCGTGTCCTTGAGTGACTCGGTCGCGGGAAGCAGTGCCGCGTCAATGTCCCGGTAGCGGGCATCGTAGCGGGGGTGGCGCGGATCGTCCGACGCGAGCGGCGGCGGCGGGATGTCGAAGCTTCGCCGCCACACTTTCACCTGGTTCGCCCCGTACTTCGCGGTGGTCTCGGCCTTGTCGAGTCCCTGCAGCGCGCCATAGTGCCGCTCGTTCAGCCGCCAGTCGCGCTCGACGGGAATCCACATCCGGTCCATCGTGTCCAGCGTGATCCAGAGCGTGCGTATCGCGCGCTTGAGCACCGAGGTGAACGCCACGCCGATTTCGAGTCCCTGCGCCCGAAGCAACTCCCCGGCGGCGTGCGCTTCGTCCCGCCCCTGGGCCGTCAGCTCCACGTCGGTCCAGCCGGTAAACAGGTTCTCGAGGTTCCAGGTGCTCTGGCCATGGCGGAGCAGCACGAGTTTGCCGGACATGACGAAGTCTCAGCGCTCGGCCAGCTGGCGCACGGCCTGCAGCGCAACCGACAGGGTGGGGAAGTCGGCGCTTCCGATCGCGCGCATTTCGCGAACCGTGTGGCTCAGGTTCTGATAGGCCGCGCCGCCCGTCCTTAGCCAGGCATCGATGCGCTTTGCGGTGTCGCCGGAGCGCTTGCTGCCCAGCATCTGGTGCGCGAGGCGACGCTGCAGCAGATAGGCCTCCTCACGCATCGAACCGCGCGCCAGTGCCTGCCAGTGGCCCTCGACCGGGAGCCGTTCGATTTCACCGCGGATCCAGTCAAGACCGACGGCCGCGCCTAGTCCGAAGTAGACGCGCGCGGCCTTCGTGACCGGAGCGCGCCTCACCAGCGCGACCTCGACGATGTCGACGCTCGAATGGATCGCGCCGAGGCTTGCGACGCGGCGCGCGACGCTTTCCGGAACGCCGTCAACGGAGAAGCGCGCGAGGCTCTTTGCGTACAGGTCGACCTCGATGCCCTGGATCAGGTTCGGGAGGTCAGACATCATTTCGCGAATGCCGGGCCGCAGTCGCTTGACCCCGCGCTCGATGTCGAGATTGGTGACGTTTCTCAACACCCAGTATGTCAGGCGCCTGAGCAGTCGCATGGACTCGTGGGACATTGCGTACTGCAGCGCGGCCGGTACCTTGTCGTCGAGTGCCTCGATGTCCGCCCACAGTTCGCGCATGTTCGTGATCTCGCGTGCGATCGAGTACGCCCGGGCGATGCTGCCGACGTCCGCACCGGTGTCTTCCTGCGTGCGGATCGCAAACCCCGGGCCCATGCGGTTGACCAGGCTGTTGGTGGTCGCCGTGACGATGATCTCCCGCGACAACTGGTGGCGCAGGATCGCGAGTGGAAAGCGCCGCTGCACGGGCATCGGAAAATATCGCGTCAACTCGGCGCCGAGATAAGGATCCTGCGCCACGTCGGTTTCCATGAGCCTGCCGGACAGCCAGATCTTAGAATACGAGAGCAGCATCGCCAGTTCCGGCCGCGTCAGCCGCTGGCCCTTGCGGTGCCGATCGTTGATCTCGTCGTCGGTCGGCAGCGCCTCGAGCGTGCGGTCAAGCGTACCTGCGCGCTCGAGCGAGCGAAGCAGGTGACCAAGTTCGAAGGTTCGCTCGGCGGCCGTCGCGTGCAGGCCCGAAATCGCGAGGCACTGCAGGTAGTTGTTCCGCAGCACGAGACCGGCGACCTCCCCGGTCATGCTCTCGAGCAGGCGGTTGCGCGCCTTGCGGGTGAGTTCGCCGGACACCATCAGTGGGTTGAACAGAATCTTGAGGTTGACTTCGACGTCCGAGCAGTTGACGCCCGCGGAATTGTCGATGAAGTCGGTGTTGATGCGCCCGCCGGCAAGCTCGTACTCGATGCGCCCGCGCTGGGAGAAGCCGAGGTTGCCTCCCTCGCCGACAACGCGACAGCGCAGGTCTGCGCCGTTGACTCGCACCGTGTCGTTGGCACGGTCGCCGATTTCCGCGTGCGTCTCGTCGCGGGACTTGACGTAGGTGCCGATGCCCCCGTTCCAGAGCAGGTCCACCGGTAGCCTGAGAATCGCGCGGATGACGTCGTTTGGTGCGGCCGCCGGCGTATCGATTCCGAGCAGGGTGCGCGCTTCGATCGACAGGGAGACGGTCTTCTGCTGCCGTGAATGCACGCCGCCTCCCTTCGATATCAGGCGTGCGTCATAATCCTCCCAGCTCGAGCGCGGGAGCGAATAAATTCGACTGCGTTCGGCAAAGCTGGCGGCGGCGTCCGGCGAAGGGTCGATGAAGATGTGGCGGTGGTCGAATGCCGCGAGCAGGCGGATGTGCTTTGACAGCAACATGGCGTTGCCGAAAACGTCGCCGGACATGTCGCCGACGCCGGCGACCGTGAAATCCTGCAACTGGGTGTCGAGCCCGAGCTCGCGAAAGTGGCGTCGCACGGACTCCCATCCGCCGCGCGCCGTGATGCCCATTTCCTTGTGGTCATAACCGGCGGAGCCGCCTGAAGCGAACGCGTCGCCCAGCCAGAACCCGTACTCCTCTGAAATCGCATTGGCGACGTCGGAGAATTTCGCCGTGCCCTTGTCGGCCGCTACCACCAGGTAAGCGTCGTCGCCGTCGTGCCGCACGACGCCGGGCGGGCCGACGACCTTGCCACCGATGACGTTGTCGGTCACATCCAGCAGGGCGCGGATGAAGATCCGGTAGCAGTCGGTGCCCTCCTGCAGGGCCTCGTCGCGACCCTGCGGCATGCGACGCGGAACAAAACCGCCTTTGGCGCCGACCGGGACGATCACGGTGTTCTTGACGTTCTGCGCCCTCATGAGGCCGAGGATCTCGGTGCGGAAGTCCTCGCGCCGGTCGGACCAGCGCAGGCCGCCGCGGGCGACCCAGCCCATCCGCAAGTGCACGCCCTCGACCCGGGGCGAGTGCACGAAAATCTCGAACATCGGCCTTGGCAGCGGCACTTCGGCGATCCGGCGCGGGTCGAGCTTGAGCGCGAGATATGGCCGAAATTCGCCGGCGGCGTCTGTGCGGAAGTAGTTGGTGCGAAGCGTCGCGTCGATTGCCGCGAGGTAGACGCGCAGTATGCGGTCGTCGTCGATGCGCGTAACCCGCGCAAGCAGCCGGTCGAGGGCGCGGCGCTGCCTGGTCACTGCGCGCCGGCGCTGCGCGGCGGGAATCGCAGGATCGAAGCGTGCGACGAACAGTTTCAGCAGGAGGCCGGCCGCGGCGGGGTTGCTCGCCAGCGCCTCTTCCACGTAGGCCTGGGACAGCGGCAGTCCGAGCTGGCTGAACCAGCGGGCATAAGTACGCAGCACCGTGGCTTCGCGCCAGTTGAGGTCGGCTGCCAGCACGAGGCGGTTGAAGCCGTCGTTGTCGGCATCCCCGGCCCAGACACGCGCGAAAGTCGTCTTGAAGCGCGGTGCGTCGCTTTCAAGATTGATGCGCACGCCCCGCGGGTGCTCGAGCTCGAAATCCTGGATCCAAAACGTGCGATCGTCCGAGACGACCTCGTACGGCCGTTCGCTGATCAGCTTGAGCCCGAGGTTCTCGATGGTCGGCAGGACGTCCGAGATCGATATGGGTCGCAGGGTGTGGAACAGCTTGAACTGCACCTTGTGGGGCGGCTGGTCGTGCCGCTGGTAGAGACTCATGGGCAGGGTGTCGGTCGTGGCGGCCAGCCTCTCGAGCGTGGCGATGTCCTCGACCACGGCTTCCAACGGCGTGTCTTCCTGGTAGGCGGCGGGAAAGGCGTCGCCCCAGTCGCGACTGAGCCGGAGTGCCACCGCTTCGCCAAACGCGTCGACCAGTGAATCCTTGAGCCGGTCCTGCCAGGTGCGGACCGTTTCGGTGATTTCGCGCTCGAGTTCGACGGCGTCCACCGGCCGGTCGGAATCAGGCGCCGTGCGCACGAGCATTTGCAGCCGCGCGAGCACGGACTCGGACAGCGTCACCTGCGACTCGATGGCAAGGCCGCCGAAGGCATCGAGCGCCAGGCGCTCGATGCGTTTGCGTGTCTGTGTGTTGTAACGGTCGCGCGGAACGTACACGAGACAGGAATAGAAGCGGCGAAACGGATCGCGCCGCACGAACAGGCGTACCTGCGTCCGTTCGTAGAGGTTCACGACGCCGCGCACGATGCGCACGAGGTCCTGCACCGTCGCCTGGAACAGCTCGTCGCGCGGGAAGGTCTCGAGCGCATGCACGACGGCCTTGTGGTCGTGGCTTGACGGATTGAGCCGGAACTGGCCGATTACGCGCTCCACCTTGTGGCGCAGGACCGGAATCTCGGAAGCGTTGCGGCTGTACGCAGTCGAGGTCCACAGTCCGATGAATCTCCGCTCTCCGGAGACACGCCCGGCCGCGTCGTAGGTCTTGACGCCGACATAATCAAGATACGTGGACCGGTGAACTGTGGAGACCGAGTTCGCCTTGGTGATGATGAGCGGCTCCGTCGAACGCGCGAAACTGCGCACGTCGCCCGCCAGCACGGTCGACTTTGGCTTGCGCGTACTTCCGGCACGCATGATCCCGAGCCCGGACCCGGGCACCGGCACCAGCCTGTCACGCTGCGGGCCACGCTGGAGGCGGTACTCCCGGTAACCGAGGAACGTGAAGTGGTTGTCCTCCATCCACTCGAGCAATACCTGCGCCTCGCGCACCTCGTTCTTCTGGCCGCGAACAGTCGCCGTGCCGAGGCCGGCCGCCGCGTCGAGCGCCTGGGCGCGCATCCGGCGCCAGTCGTTGGTCGCTGCGCGGACGTCTGCGAGCGTTGCGCGGATGCTCTTCTCGATCGCTGCGAGCCGCGCCGGATCCGGCTCGCGGTCGATCTCGATCAGCTGCCAGGACTCGAGCTTGCTGCCATCGGGAGGGGCATCCAGATGGACGCCCTTCAGTCGACCGCGACGGTCGCGCACCACCGAAAACACCGGGTGCGCGAGCAGGTGCACGGCCAGCCCGTTCTGCGTGCAAACCATGTTCAGGGAGTCGACGAGGAAAGGCATGTCGTCCGTGACCACCATGATCACGGTGTGCGAGGAGCCGAATCCGTCACGCGCGGGATCCGGGTTGAATACGCGCACCAGCGAGCGGCGGGGAGCGCGCACGCGGCCCATCTCGAACCCAGCGAGCGCAGCGCCCGCCATATCCGCAGGCAGGCGCTGCACGAGATCGAGTTCGGAGACGCCGTGGAAGAAATAGCGCACGAAGCGCTCGGGTGCGACGGGCAGGCGCCGACGGCGTGCGCGGCGTGCGGCAGCCGCGACCTGATCGATGATGGCCTGACGGGCGGCGGGAATCCTGCCTAGCATGCGTGGGTCACGGGGTCCGGGCGGTGGCGTGGCGGCGCGGATTATACACGTGGCGCGCCGGCCCTTCCGGGAGCCGGTACCGCTTGTTGTGCCGGGAATTCACACGTGGATTATAGTGCCGGCCATGGTTGACCTGTTCGACAACCCGATGGGCACAGACGGCTTCGAATTCGTCGAGTACACGGCGCCGGACCCCGAGCTGCTGCGCGGCCTGTTCGCCCGCATGGGCTTCCCCGCCAGTGCGCGCCACCGCAGCAAGAACGTGACGCTGCATCGCCAGGGCGACATCAACTTCGTCATCAACGCGGAGCCGGGCGGATTCGGCCAGCAGTTCGCGCGGGCGCACGGCCCATCGGCTTGCGCCATGGCATTCCGCGTGAAGGACGCGGCCGCGGCATTCAGCCGCGCGGTCGCGCTCGGTGCGAAGCCGGTCGAAACCGAGGTCGGACCGATGGAGCTCAGGATTCCGGCGATCGAGGGCATTGGCGGCAGCCACATCTACCTCGTGGACCGCTATGGCGAGCACACGATCTATGACGTCGACTTCGTGCCCGTGGCGGATGCCACGCGGGCAGGCGGCACCGGGCTTGCGCTGATCGATCACCTCACACACAACGTCGGCCGCGGCAACATGGACAAGTGGTCCGGTTTCTACGAGCGGCTGTTCAATTTCCGCGAGATCCGGTATTTCGACATCGAGGGCAAGAAGACCGGACTGTTCAGCCGCGCGATGACGAGCCCCTGCGGCAAGATCCGCATCCCGATCAACGAGAGCCAGGACGACAAGAGCCAGATCGAGGAGTACATCCGCGAGTACCGGGGCGAGGGCATCCAGCACATCGCGCTCTCGACGCCCGACATCTATGCGACGGTCGACGCGCTGCGCGCGAACGGCGTCGAATTCCAGGACACGCCGGATACCTACTACGAGGGCGTGGATGCGCGCGTTGCCGGGCACCGGGAGTCGCTTGCCCGAATGAAGGACAGCGGCATCCTGATCGACGGCAGCGTTACGGACGGTATCCTGCTGCAGATATTCACCCGGAACGTGATCGGGCCGATCTTCTTCGAGATCATCCAGCGCAAGGGCAACGAAGGCTTCGGTGAAGGCAACTTCCGTGCCCTGTTCGAGTCGATCGAGCTCGACCAGGAGCGGCGCGGGGTGATCTGAGCACCGGTTCACGGACCACCCGGCGGGGTGTGGACGCACTTCACAGGTTTTGCAGGTCGTCATGCGGCGGGCTTCCCATCGCATGAAAATCCGGTTTTACAGATTTCGGCAGGTCGAGGCATGAACGTCGGCGCGGCCACGGGTCATTTCGGGGTCACCACCCGCATCACGCGAATCGGGTTTGCGGACGGCTGGACGGGCGCCTTCACCATTGGCGTGTTCGTGTACGTCGCCGTGGCGATCTGGGTGACCGTCGCCAGCCTGCCGCCGTCGCCCGGGCTCGATTTCTACCGGCTCGTCTCGGACCAGCCAGCCGCCATCGCTGCGGCGCTGCTCGCAATCGTCGCTGCGCGCGCGACGCGGCAGCCCGCGGCCCGCAAGACCTGGCATTTCCTGGCTGCCGCGATTGTCATCTACAACATGGGCAACCTGGTCGACGCGTTCCTCAGGATCGCGGGCCTGACGCCATTCCCGTCGCTGGCGGACTTCTTCTACCTGGCATTTTTCCCGATCCTGATCACCGGGATCCTCGTCTCCCTGCGGGCCAGCTCGCTGCGCGCATCCTGGGGCCGACTGCTTCTCGATTCGCTGATCCTGGTGCTCGGCTTCGGCACCTTCTTCTGGTTCTTCGTGATCAGCCCGGCCGCGGCAGCGAACGAGGAGGAGCTCGCCCGCTTCGTGCTGACGCAGGTGTACATTGCGCTCGACTGCCTGATGGTCATGGCGATCGGCGTGCTGCTGATGAACAGCTCGAACTGCCCCCTTCGCAAGACGACAATCGCGCTGCTGGCCGGGGGATTCGGGCTGATGTTCCTCGGCGACATCGTCTGGGCCGCCTCGGTCGTCGTGGACCAGTACATTTCCGGGGATAACTTCTCGGACGTCCTGTACCTCGGTTGTTACGCGGGCCTCGCTGCCGCCGCCCAGGTGCAGATCCGCGACCGGTCGCGGCCGGAGCGGCAACGCTCCGCTGGCGCCAGCGCGATTACCCAGGGCATCGCGTACGCGGGCCTCTGCCTGTCGTTCTTCGTGCTCGTGTACTTTGCGGCCAGCGATGGCAGCAGCCCCGTGACAATCATGACCGTGGCAATCTTCGTGCTCGCGATCCTGGTCATGGCGCGGCAGAGCGTGATCCTGCGCGACGACGCCCAGGCGCGGCAGCGCAAGGCCGTGGACCTGGTCGAGGCGCGCTTCGCTTCGTTGATCCGTAACGCATCCGACGTCATCATGATTGTCGACGCGGACGGTCGAATCGAGTATGCCTCGCCCGCCGTGCAGCGGACCTTCGGCCTCTGGCAGGACGACCTCGTCGGGCGGCGGCTCGGCGAAATCTGGCGCGAGGCTGACAATGACCGCATCGCGGCCTTCCTCGCCGAGGTCACGGCCACGCAGGGAATCTCCATCGGGCCGGTGGAAATCCCGGTCGGCACCAAGACGCGACGCTTCATCCTGGAGTGCGTCGGCAGCAACCTGCTCGACGACCCGGCCGTGAAGGGGCTCGCACTGAACCTGCGCGACGTCACTGAACGCAAGGCGCTCGAGGACCAGTTGCGCCAGCTCGCATTCCACGACCCGCTCACCCTGCTCGCGAATCGCAGCCTGTTCCGCAACCGCGTCGAGCACGCGCTCGCGCTTTCGCGGCGCACGCAGGAGCGCCTTGCGGTGCTGATGATCGACCTCGACAACTTCAAGAATGTCAATGACTCGCAGGGACACGACGTTGGCGACCGCCTGCTGCAGACCGCGGCGCAGCGGCTGGTCAAATGCACGCGCGCGGCGGATACGGTGGCGCGCCTCGGTGGCGACGAGTTCGCCGTGCTGCTCGAGGGCGTCACGACTGTCGAGCAGGCCGAGCGGATTGCCGCCTCGGTCACTGAGGCGTTCCAGACTCCGATCACGATCGACGGCAACGACATGCTGGTGACCGTCAGCATCGGGGTGGCCTTCTCCGCGCCGGGCGACGATACGGAGAATGTCCTGCGCAACGCCGACATCGCGATGTACAACGCGAAGTCGACTGGCAAGGCCCGGCACGTCGTGTTCCACGAACGAATGCAGGAGCAGTTGCAGGAGCGGCTGCGGCTCGAGGACGACCTGAACCAGGCCTTCATCAGGAGTGAGTTTTTCCTGGAGTTCCAGCCGATCATCGACCTGAAAACCACCGAGCTGCTGGGCGTCGAAGCCCTGGTGCGCTGGCAGCACCCGGTGAACGGGCGCCTGCTGCCGGCGCAGTTCATTCCGATGGCGGAGGAGACCGGCCAGATCATCGCGCTCGGACGCTGGGTTCTCGAGGATGCGTGCCGGCAGGTCCAGGACTGGCGTCATCGCATCTCGGCGGGCGACGGGCTGCGTGTCGCGGTGAACATTTCCGGCCGTCACCTGCAGCAGGGCGACCTTATCGCGGACGTCCGCCACGCGCTCGAAGTCTCCGGACTGGATCCGGGGAGCCTGCTCATCGAGCTGACCGAGAGCACGATGATGCACAATTCCGAGGCGAACCTGATCAAACTCAAGGAACTGAAGGCGCTCGGGGTGCGGCTCGCGATCGACGACTTCGGCACCGGCTATTCCTCACTGTCCTACCTGCACCGCTTCCCGATCGACATCCTGAAAATCGACCGATCGTTCGTCAGCCGGCTTACGGAATCGAGCGAGGGGCCGAAACTCGCGCGCGCAGTCGTGATGCTGGGCGAGACGCTTGGCCTCGAGACCGTGGCCGAGGGCGTCGAGGTCGAAGAACAGGTGGCGCAGCTCCTGCAGCTCGGCTGCGTGGCCGCGCAGGGATTCCTCTTCTCTCACGCGACGTCCCTCGACGTGGTCGCGGCGTCGAGCTTTGCGCTGCGCCGCGAGCAGCTGCGGGTTGCGCACACTGGCTACGATCGCCTGACGGCGACCGGCCGCTACCGTGTCGCGGATCTGGTCCGCAAGCGCGGCGCCGCCTAGGGCCGGTGCGGCTTCGCGAGGTAGCTGCGGGCCTGCATCTCGTGCAGCCGGCTGACGGCGCGACGGAACTCGAACGCCAGGCGCTCACCCGTGTACAGGTCCTCCGGTGTAACGGCGGCAGCCGACACGAATAGCTTTACGCCGCGGTCGTAGAACTCGTCCACGAGCGTGACGAATCGCCGCGCCGCATCGTCCGCGGTCCCGTCCATCACCGGCACACCGCCGAGGAAAACGGTGTGGTAGCAGCGCGCGATCTCGACATAGTCCGCCGCGGAACGCGGCCCTTCGCACAGCTCGCTGAAGTCGAACCAGACCACATCCTCGGCCTCGCGGCGCGCACGCAGGCTGCGGCCCGAGATCTCGATCGGGGCGTCGCGCCTGCCCGGGCCGCCAGCGAGCCGATCGAATGCGGCGGCCAGGCTGGATTCGTGATCGGGTACGTCCGGCCCCAGCCAGGGTGTCGCGCGTTCGAGCTGGGCGAGGCGGTAGTCCACGCCGGCGTCGAGCTGCATTACACGGCAGTGCCTCTCGACGAGCGTGATGGCGGGCAGGAAGCGCTCGCGTTGCAGCCCGCCACGATAGAGCTCGTCGGGCGGGATGTTCGAAGTCGCGACCAGCGTGACGCCCCGCCGGAACAGGGCCTCGAGCAGCGTCCCGAGGATCATGGCGTCGGCCACGTCGCCGACCACGAACTCGTCGATGCACAGGATGCGGGCGACCGGAGCAATGTCGTCCGCAACCCCTTCGAGCGGCGATGTCCGGTCGCTGTGGGCCCGGAGGCGCGCGTGCACGTCCAGCATGAAGCGGTGGAAATGCTCGCGGCGCTTCTCGCGCAAAGGCAACTCCGCGAAGAAAGCATCAACCAGGAAAGTCTTTCCGCGCCCGACGCCGCCCCAAAGGTAGAGGCCGCGAAGTGGCGAGGCGGCACGCGGCAGGAGCCGGAGACTGCGGGCCAGCAGGGATTCGCGCGCCAGCACGCGGCGGCGCAGGTCTTCCAGGCGTGCGAGAACCGCGCGCTGAGCCGGGTCCGGCGCGTGTCCCTGGGCGGCGAGCGCGGCCTCGACGCGGGCCGTGATCGGCCTTTCGCCTGCGGGGCTCAGCCGGACAGCTCCGGCCGGTTTCGGAAATGCTCGAGCGAGGCGGGATTCGCGAGCGCGTCGGTATTCTTAACGGGCCGTCCGTGGACCGCTTCGCGCACCGCGAGCTCGACCACCTTGCCGCTGAGGGTGCGCGGAATTTCCGGCACCTGCAGGATCCTGGCCGGCACGTGCCGCGGCGTCGTGTTGGTGCGAATCTGGCGCCGGATACGCTCGGTGAGCGCCTCATCCAGCAGGAGACCCTCCTGCAGTCGGACAAACAGTACAACCCGCACGTCATGGCCGGTCTCCTGGCCGATGACGACACTCTCCTGCACTTCGGGGACCAGCTCGACCTGACGGTAGATCTCGGCCGTGCCGATGCGCACGCCGCCCGGGTTCAGGACCGCGTCGGAGCGGCCGAGGATCACCACGCCGCCGCGTTCTGTGAGCAGCGCATAGTCCCCGTGGTGCCACACGCCCGGATAGCGCCCGAAGTAGGCGGCGCGATAACGGGAGCCGTCCGGGTCGCTCCAGAAACCGAGCGGCATGGAAGGGAAGGGCGCCGCGCAGACGAGCTCACCCCTCGCGCCGGTCACCGGGCTGCCTGTCTCGTCCCGGATCTCCACCTTCATGCCGAGCCCGCGGCATTGCAGCTCGCCGCGATAGACGGGCAGCAGCGGATTGCCGAGCGCGAAGCAGGACACGATGTCCGTACCGCCCGAGATCGACGCAAGCTGCACGTCCGGGCCGATGGCGGCGGCGACAAAGTCGTACTGCTCCGGCCCGAGCGGCGACCCGGTGGAGAGCACGGTGCGCAGCGTCGCGAGTCCGTGCCGATCACGCGGCCGATAGCCTGCTTTATCCAGTGAGGCAAGGTAGCGCGGGCTGGTGCCGAAGATCGTGACGCCTTCGTCCGCGGCCATCTGCCAGAGCACCTCCGGTCCCGGATGCAGCGGCGAGCCGTCGTAGAGCACGATCGTTGCTTCCGAGGCGAGCGCACTCGCGAGCCAGTTCCACATCATCCAGCCGCAGGTCGTGAAGAAGAACAGGCGGTCGCCCGGCTTCACGTCCGTGTGCAGGAGGTGCTCCTTGAGATGCTGCAACAGCGTGCCGCCGGCGCCGTGGACGATGCACTTCGGCACCCCCGTCGTGCCGCTCGAGTACAGGATGTAGAGCGGATGATCGAAAGGCAGGCGTTCGAAGCGCGCGCTCGCGCCGCGCTCGCCGTAGTCGGCGAAGCGCATCGAGCGTGCCGGCATCCCGGCGTAGCCAGCCGCGTTCACGTACGAGACGACGACGACACGCTCGACCGATGGCAGGGACTCGAGCACGCCAGCGATCGACGCCAGCGAGTCGATGGTCTTGCCGGCGTAGAAATAGCCGTCTGCCGTGAAGAGTACTTTCGGTTTTACTTGGCCGAAACGGTCGAGCACGCCCTGAGTGCCGAAGTCCGGAGAGCACGTGGTCCAGGTCGCGCCAAGGCTCGCGGTCGCAAGCATGGCAACCACCGCTTCAGGGACGTTTGGCAGAAATCCGGCCACGACGTCTCCCGGGCCAACCCCGTCGCGGGCGAGGCCTGAGGCGATTCGTGCAGACTCCGTACGCAACTCTCCCCAGGAGAGCTCGCGCCGGTCGCCGCGCTCATTACGGAACACGATCGCGAGTTCCACCTCCGGGCCGCGCAGCAGGTTCTCGGCGAAATTGAGCTTCGCATCCGGGAACCAGCGTGCGCCAGGCATCTGGTCGCCGTCGACCAGGGTCGGCTCCGAGCCGCGTTCGCCGGCGACACCGGCGAACTCCCATAGCGCGTCCCAGAACGCGGCGGGATCCCCGATTGACCAGCGGTAGAGCGCATCGCAATCGGAGGCAGGCATTCCGCGAGTGCCGACGAACGCCATGAAGCGGGTGAGGTTCGCGTCGGCGATGCGAAACAGCGAGGGCGTCCAGATCGGCTGTTCGGCACCCATCTAGAGGCCCTGGTAGTTCGGTCCCGAGCCGCCTTCGGGCGTGGTCCAGGTGATGATCCCGTAGGGATCCTTGATGTCACAGGCCTTGCAGTGCACGCAGTTTGCCGCATTGATCTGCAGGCGCCGTCCGCCCACACCGTCGTCCACCATTTCGTAGACATTCGCCGGGCAGAATTTCTCGCAAGGGTTGCCGAACTCCGTGATGCAGCGCGTGGCGCAGATCGAGGTGTCGGAGACGAGGAGGTGAACCGGCTGTGACTCGTCGTGTACGTTTCCGGCGTGGAAAACGGCGGCAAGCCGGTCGCGCGGCGGCAGCTCGCGCGTCACCCAGCCGCGGTCCACGGCAGGCGCGTTCTCGAGGCGATGTAGGGCGAGGTGGTTCTCGCGGTGCGACAGCGTCCAGGGCGCGAGGCCCGCGGTCGCCGTCTCGAACGCGCCGTTTGCGAGGCCCCACCAGAGACCACGGTGAAACCCGGGCTTGATGTTGCGCACGCGTTTCAGTTCCTTCCCGCCGGCCGACGCTCGCCAGCGCGCCTCGAAGCCCGCCGTGCCGGCGCTTTCGGCCAGGTGCTCGGCCGCGAGCATGCCGCAGCGGATGGCCTGATGGACGCCCTTGATCTTCGGCACGTTCAGCGTTCCGGCCGCATCGCCGATCAGCAGGAGCCCCGGCGCCTCCATGCGCGGCAACGATTGCCAGCCGCCGGCGGCGATCGAGCGTGCGCCGTAGGCGAGTAGCTCGCCGCCATCGAGCAGCGCGCGGATGCGCGGATGGTGCTTGAACTGCTGGAAGGCCTCGAAGGGCTTGAATCGCGGGTCTGCGTAGTCGAGGCCGGCAACGTAGCCGACGTACACGCGTTCGCGGTCGAGGTGATAGAGGAAACTGCCGCCATAGGTCTTCGAGTCGACCGGCCAGCCGACCGTGTGCTGGATCAGCCCGGGCTCGACGCGACCCGGCGGAAGCTGCCACAGCTCCTTGATGCCGAGGCCGTAGGTCTGCGGTTCGCGCCCGTCGGCGAGGCCGAGCCGCGCAATGAGCTGCTTCGTCACGTTTCCGCGGCAGCCCTCGGCGAGGATCGTGGTCCCTGCGCGGATGTCCGCGCCAGGCGCGTAATTGGGGCCGGGCGTGCGGTCGCGATCGAGCCCCATGTCGCCGATGCGAACGCCCGCGACGCGGTTGTCCTCGACGAGCGCCTCCGCGGCGGCGAAGCCCGGGAAGACGTCCACGCCGAGCGCCTCGGCGCGCGCGGCGAGTATGGGTGCGAGCTGACCGAGCGAGACGATGAGGTTGCCGCGATTGTGCATCTGCGGCGGAGTTGGCAGCCGCATTCCGCCGTTGCGACTCAGGTACCAGAACTCGTCGCGCGTGGCGGGAACGCAGATGTCCGGCGGCGTCTCCCGCCAGCCGGGCACCAGGGCGTCGAGCGGGCCCGGCTCCAGCGCGCAGCCTGAAATCAGCTGCGCTCCGATCGCGGAAGCCTTCTCGAGTACGCAGACGCTCGTGTCAGCCTTCAGTTCCTTGTAGCGGATCGCCGCGGCGAGACCCGCGGGGCCGCCGCCGACCACGACGACGTCGTATTCCATGACGTCGCGGTCTGTCACGGCATGCGCGCCCTCGCGAACTGGGGCAGCGCCCGCACAGCCTCGCCGATCTTCGCGACGTCGCCCGCGACCACGACCGTCATCCGTTCGGGGAGGATGAACTGCCCCGCCATTGCGCTCACCTCGGCGGGCGTCACGGCCCGGATGTTCGCGACCCACTGCGTCAAGAAATTGTCCGGCAGGCCATGCAGGTCCATGAAGGCGAGCTGGCCCAGGACGCCGTTCGGCGAAGAATTCGAGATCACGAAAACTCCGGCGCGGTAGTTCTGGACCGGCGTGAGCTCGGTTCCGGTGGGTGCCTCGCGCTGGAGCCGCTCGATCTCGCTGAAGATTTCGGTGAGCGCCGCGGCCGTGTGCTCGCTGGTGACTTCCGCCGAGAGAACCCACAGCGCCCCGCCGCGGCGCGCGCTGAGCGAAGAGCCGGGCGAGTAACTGTAGCCCTTGTCTTCGCGGATGTTGGCCGTGATGCGCGAGCCGAAGGTGCCCCCCAGCAGGCTGTTCATCAGCGTGGTCGGGAAATAGAGGGCATGCGAGGGATCCGGCACCGGCACGGCGATGCGCACTGAGGACTGCGGGGCGCCCGGGCTGTCAACCAGCGCCAACTGCGCCGTCTCGCTGGCCCGTGCCGGCAGATGTGAAGGCGGCTCGCCGGGGCGCCAGTCCTGGAATGCGCTGCGCAGCGCCGCCTCGAGTGCCGGCCGGTCATAGCGGCCAGCCACGTAGACGTGCGTGCGGCGCCCGCCGAAGTTGCGTTCGTAGAAGTCACGCAGTTTTGCGATGTTGTAGCCTGCGAGCTGTCCCTCTTGCGGCAGGATCCGGCCGAACGGATGGTCGCCGAAGACCAGTTTCGCGAGCGCTTCGTCCGCGAGCGATTGCGGGTCCGAGCGCGCGACTGCGAGGTTGCGCTCGAAGTTGGCAAGCACGCGCGCCAGTTCCGACTCCGGGAAGCGCGGGTTCCGGAGTACGTCGGCGAGCAAGGTCGCCGCCGCGGCTGCGTGCTCCGAGAGCACGGAGAGACTTGCCGTCGTCTGCTCCGCCCCGGCGCCGATCGAAAGTGCTCCGCCCATGCTGGCGGAGGCGCGTGCGATGTCGGAGGCCGAGCGCGTCGTCGTGCCTTCCTTCAGCATCTCCACCGCGGCGTCCGCCAGCCAGGTATCGCGACCCTCGTCGACGTTGCCGGTGCGCACGACCGCGAAGATAGTGACCTTCGGCACGCTGCCGTAGTCGATGAAGGTCATCGCGAGCCCGTTGTCGAGTCGCAGCGTCTCCCTGGAGGGCAACGTGAATTCCGCCGGCGTGCCGGGCACAGGCGGCATTTCCCGTTCCTGCGCCGCGGCCGGAAAAGCGAGGCAAGCCGTGAACAGGGTGGCAAGGCACCTCACGGCACATCTCCTGCGGCCGACGGCTGAGCGCGGCCCGGCTGAACGACCTGGATGGTCCGTCGTGCGGGCGTCAGGTAAGTGCGCGCCACTTCGCTGATGAGCGCAGGCGTCACCTTGCGGAAGTTCTCTTCGAGGCGGTTGATCCGCGCCGGGTCGTCGTCGAACAACGCGAACGACGCCAGGAGGTCGAGGAGGCCGAAGCGCGTACTTGAACCCGCAAGGTCATAGAGTGAAGCGCGCAGCTTGGTCAGCGCTCGCGCGAGTTCGTCCTCCGTGGGCGGCTCGGACTGGATACGCGCGATCTCGGCATCGACGTCGGCGATGATCGTTTCGGGTGTCGCGGCGGGATCGTGGATCAGGTAGAGCATCCACAGCATCGGGCCGTCGTAGGTGAACTCGTTGCCGAGGAGGTTGATGCCACCGCCGAGGCCGCCGGCGTAGCCACGCTCCTGCACGAGCTTCTGCCAGAGCCGGCTGTCCTCGCCCTGCAGGAGGATCGTGTCGAGCAGGCTGAATGCGTAATGTTCCGGCGTGTTTCGTTCGGGAACCTGCCAGGCGAGAGCGAGCGCCGGACGTGGCGCGAGCCGGTCGACGTAGGAATCGCGCTTCCCGGCCTGCTGCACGGGCTCGGCGAGGTCCGGGCGCGCCGGCTGGGCCCGCGCGGGGATGGCGGCGAAATGCTTCTCGATCCATGCGCGCGCAGTGGCCGGGTCGAAGTCGCCCGCGACGACGAGCACGGCATTGTTCGGTGCGTAGTAGGTATCGAAGAATGCCTGCGAATCCCCGAGCGTCGCCGCGTCGAGGTCCGCCAGGTCGCCGTAGAAATTGTGCGCGTTGTACCAGTTGGTGTTCGCGACCTGCGGCATCGTGAGCCAGGGGAAGCCGCCATACGGCTGGTTCAGGACGTTGTCGCGTACTTCGTTTTTGACCACGCCCTGCTGGTTCTCGAGGTTCGCCTGCGTGATCTCGAGCGCCTTCATCCGGTCCGCCTCGGCCCAGAGCACGGTCTCGAGCACATGCGCCGGCACGATCTGGAAGTAGTTCGTGAAATCGAAGCGCGTCGAACCGTTCACCACGCCGCCGTTGCCCTCGACGAGGCGGATGAACTCCATCTTCCCGAGGTTGCCGGAACCCTGGAACATGAGGTGCTCGAACAGGTGCGCGAAGCCCGTACGTCCCTGCGGCTCGATGCGGAAACCGATGTGGTAGTACACGCCGACCGTGACGGTCGGTGCGGTCGTATCACGCGACAGCACGACCTTGAGACCGTTGTCTAGCCGGAAATACTCGATCGGTATGTTGATCGCGGCCGGTTGCGGCGCAGTAACTTCGGGCGCGGCAGGCGTCGCGACAGGCGGCTGCGCAGCGCAGCCGAGTAGCACCGCGGCGAAGGCCATCCCTCCCAATCGCCCGAGATGCCTGCCGGAGCGCACCGCCGTGCCTACTTCGCCGCCATGCGGATCGCGCCATCAATCCGGATCGTCTCGCCGTTCAGCATCCGGTTCGCGACGATTGCCGCCACCAACTCCGCGTACTCTTCCGGCCGGCCGAGCCGCGGCGGAAACGGAACCTGCCTGCCGAGCGAGTCCTGTGCCTCCTGCGGGAGGCCCGCCATCATCGGCGTACCGAAGATTCCGGGGGCGATGCCGACCACGCGGATTCCGAAGCGGGCGAGCTCGCGCGCGAGCGGCAAAACCATGCCGGCGACCGCAGCTTTTGACGTAGCGTAGGCCACCTGGCCGATCTGACCTTCAAAGGCCGCGACGGACGCGGTGTGGACCAGCAGTCCGCGCTCGCCGTCCTCGCCGGGCGCGTTGCCCTGCATGATCGTGGCGGCTGCGCGGTCGAGCAGGAAGGTGCCGAGCGTGTTTATCGCCAGCACGCGCTGGAAGGCGGCGACGGGCAATGGACCGTCCTTGCCGAGGAGTTTGCCGGGAGTCGCAACCCCCGCGCAGGACACGGAGACATTGATTCCGCCCATGCGTGCAGCTGCGGCCTGGACGGCTGCGTCGACGCCGGATTCGCTGGTGACGTCGCAGGTGTGGTAGCTCGCTGCGGCGCCGAGTGCTGTTGCGGCCTTGCGGCCGGCTTCGTCCTGGACGTCGAGCAGGGCGACGCTGCCGCCACCCGCCACGAGCCTTGCGGCCGTTGCGAGGCCGAGTCCTGAAGCGCCGCCGCTGATGACGGCCTTGACCTGGTCCAGTTTCATGGGGTCCCCCGGGCAGACAAGTCTACAGGCTCGCGGCTGTCAGAGCCTCAAGCCGCCGTCTACCTCGAATACCCGGCCGGTGACAAATTCGTTCTCGGCGATGAAGACGGCTGTGGCCGCAATCTCGGCTGGCTCGCCGAGACGGCGCAGTGGAACTGCGGCCTTGACCCGTTCCACCATCTCCGGCTTCATCGCCGTGAGGATCTCCGTCGAGCAGAAACCCGGGGCGATCGCCGCAGCGCGGATTCCATAGCGAGCGAGTTCCTTGGCCCACACCACCGTCATCGCGGCCACTCCAGCCTTTGCGGCCGAGTAGTTGGTCTGTCCGGGGTTGCCCTCGCGGGATATCGATGAAATGTTGATGATGAGCCCGCCGTCGCCGCACTGGATCATGCGTTCTGCGCCTTCGCGCCCGCAGAGAAAAACGCCGGTCAGGTTGACGTCCATGACGGCCTGCCACTGGGCCAGCGACATCTTCGCGTGGATCGCGCCCTCCTGAGCCTTGACTAGGAGGGCATCGCGGGTGATGCCTGCGTTGTTGACCAGGATGTCGAAGCGGCCGAAGTGCGCGGCGACCTCATCGAAGCAACGGATCACTTCGGGCTCGAACGTGACGTCGACCACGAAGGCCTTGGCCTGGACTCCGAGTGCCGCACATTGCGCGACCGTGTCGGTGAGCGCCGCACCGTCGCGATCCACAGCCGCGATTTCTGCACCGCGCGCTGCGAAGGCGAGCGCCATCGCGCGCCCTAGACCACGGGCCGCTCCGGTGATGACCACAACTTTCTTGCCGAGCTGCATGAGACCCTTTACTGCACTGCAAATACAAATGCAGAAATAGATAAAGGGTCAAGACCTTAGCGACTTTTGCGTCGCAACACAACTCAGCCCGGGTCTATGTCAAAGAGGACGGTCTCCGCCTCCACGAGCTCGCCGGCACGCGCCAGTACGTTCGCGACCTTTCCTGCGCGCCCCGCGCGGATGGCGTGCCGCATCTTCATGCCTTCGACCACCGCGAGCACGTCGCCGCGCTCAACCGAGTCGCCGACCTCCACGCGCAGTTCAACGACCCTGCCCGGCAAGGGAGAGGCCGGATGGGCGTCCGCGTCCTCGGTGCTGCGCTCGAACGGCCAGGCGGGCGCGAGCGTGATCTCGTCCGCCACGTCGCTGATTATCTGCAGGCGTTCGTGATCGCGGATGAGTTCGATTTCACAGGATCCCCGGCCCGCATCGACCAAGAAGCGACCGGCTGCCAGCGGCAGGACGCGGCCCTTGAGGATCAGCCCCTCGGATGCGAGCTCGAGCGAAGCGCCCTCGGCCTGCGCGCGCCAGCGACGGAGCGTGGGCGTGCGCAGGCCCATTGACTGCTCTGCGTTGCCGCTCGACCTCCAGCCGTCGCCGCGGCCCCACGGAGACGCCGCATCGGCCAGCTCCGGCTCACGCTCGTCGAGCGCGAGCCGGGCTGCCAGGAGCAGCGCTTCGGGTCGCGGCGCACGCTCGGCCGTGAGGTCCGCAAGCTCGCGGTCGACGAAACCGGTATCGACGTCACCGGCCGCGAAGGCCGGGTGCGCCGCGATTGCGCGCAGAAGCGGGAGGTTGTTGGCGACGCCGAAGGCCGCGGTGCGGTCGAGACCGTGCCGCAACGTCGCGAGCGCGCTCGCGCGGTCGGGTCCCGCCGCAATCACCTTTGCGATCATCGGGTCGTAGTGAACCGTGATGTCATCGCCTTCCGCGATGCCGGCATCGATGCGCCAGTGCGCGTCCGCCGCCGGATGCGCAAAGCGCCGCACGCGACCGACGGAGGGCAGGAAGCCGCGCCGCGGATCTTCGCTGTAGATGCGCGCCTCGATGGCGTGGCCGCGCTGGCGGATCTCCTCCTGCGAGAGGGGCAGGCACTCGCCGGAAGCGATGCGCAGCTGCCACTCCACCAGGTCGAGTCCGGTCACGGCCTCCGTCACCGGGTGCTCGACCTGCAGGCGCGTGTTCATCTCCATGAAATAGAAATCGCCGTCCGCATCCACGATGAACTCTATGGTCCCGGCATTCACGTAACCGACGGCTTGTGCGGCACGCACGGCGGCGGCGGTCATGGCCGCGCGCGTCGGCGCATCGATGAAGGGTGACGGAGATTCCTCGATGATCTTCTGGTAGCGGCGTTGTACTGAACACTCGCGCTCGAACAGGTGCAGGCAGGCCCCTGTTGCATCGCCGAAGACCTGGACCTCCACGTGCCGCGGCCGCTCGAGGAATCGTTCCAGCATGAGCCGGCCGTCCCCGAAAGCGCTCTCGGCCTCGCCGCGCGCACCGCGGATTGCCTCGTCGAGTTCCGCGGGCGCCCGCACGACCCGCATGCCCTTGCCGCCGCCACCCGCGACCGCCTTGACGAGCAGCGGGTAGCCGACGTGCGCCGCCTCCGCCGTGAGCCGCGCGGCGGACTGGTCCTCGCCCATGTAGCCGGGAACGACCGGTACGCCGGCCGCCGACACGAGCGCCTTGGCTTCGTGCTTGAGGCCCATTGCGCGCATGGCGGCCGCGGGCGGCCCGACGAAGACAATGCCCGCGGCGGCGCAGGCCTCCGCAAAGGCCGCGTTCTCGGAGAGGAAGCCGTAACCGGGGTGAATGGCATCGGCGCGCGCGTCGCGCGCGGCCGCGAGGATTGCCTCCACGCTCAAATAGGACTCGCTCGCCGGCGCCGGGCCGATTGCCCGCGCCTCGTCGGCGAGCCGCAGGTGCAGGGCGCCGCGGTCAGCGTCCGAATATACGGCTATCGTGTGCACGCCGAGCCGACGGCAGGTCCGCATCACGCGGCAGGCGATTTCACCGCGGTTTGCGATCAGCAGGCGCGCGATCTTCATGTGTCGCGCACCCAGCCGGGCTTGCGCCGCTCCAGGAAAGCCGTGAGTCCTTCGCGCGCCTCGTCGCCAGCGCGGACACGCGCAATCCAGCGCGCGGTTTCGGTAAGCAGTGCGTCGTCGCCGGCATCGCTGCGGCCGGAAACGTGGCGCAGGAGCCGCTTGATCTCGATCTGGGCCCCCGGAGCCCCGATCAGGACCGCCGCGAGAAGCGACTCGGCGGCGGTTCCGAGCGCGGCATCGTCCGCGATTTCGTGCACGAGACCGATGCGCTGCGCCGTCGCGGAATCCAGCACTTCGCCGGTGAGGCACCAGCGTCGTGCTTCGCGCAGCCCCAGGGCGCGCAGGACGTAAGGCGAGATCATTGCGGGCACGAGGCCGAGTCGCACCTCGGAGAGCGAGAAACGCGCGCTTGTGGCGGCGAGGGCGATGTCGCAGGCGGCAACCAGCCCGACGGCGCCGCCGAAAGCCGCGCCGTTCACGACCGCGACGGTAGGCTGCGGCTGCCGCTCGAGGGTCTCCAGCATCTTGGCGAAGCGGCGGGAGTCCGCTTCGTTCTCTGCCGGCGGCGCCGCGCCTGCAGCGCGCATCTCGCCGATGTCCGCACCTGCGCAGAACACCTTGCCTGCGCCGGTCAGGACGATTGCGCGCACGGTGGTGTCCCGAGCGAGCGTTCCGAGCGCGGTCGTGATCTCACCGACGAGTGCCGCCGAGAGCGCGTTCCGTGCTTCAGGCCGGTCGAGGGTCAGGGTGACGATGCCGCGGGCGTCGCGTTCGATACGCAGCATCGCCATCACATCCGGAACACGCCGTAGGACTCGGGGGAGGGCGCGGGCCCGCGCGCCAGGACCTCGAGCGCAAGCCCGAGCACCCGGCGGGTGTCGAGCGGGTCAATGACGCCGTCATCCCAGAGGCGTGCCGTCGCGTAGTAGGGGTTGCCCTGGCGTTCGTATTGCTCGCGGATCCCAGCCATGAACTCCTCCTGCTCGGCTTCGGGCCAGCGACCGCCCTTCGCCTCGATGCCGTCGCGACGCACGGTGGCGAGCACGCTTGCCGCCTGTTCGCCGCCCATGACGGAGATCCGCGCGTTCGGCCAGGTCCACAGGAAGCGTCCTCCGTAGGCGCGCCCGCACATGGCGTAATTGCCGGCGCCGAAGGAGCCGCCGATGACGACTGTAAGCTTCGGGACGGTGGAGCAGGCGACTGCAGTCACCATCTTGGCGCCGTCGCGTGCGATGCCGCCGGCTTCGTAGCGGCGGCCAACCATGAAGCCCGTGATGTTCTGCAGGAAAAGAAGCGGCACGCGGCGACGGTTCGCGAGCTGCACGAAATGCGCGCCCTTGAGCGCTGACTCCGAGAACAGGATGCCGTTGTTGGCGAGTATCGCAACCGGGTAGCCCCACAGCTGCGCGAAGCCGCAGACCAGTGTCTTGCCGTAAAGCAGCTTGAATTCGTGGAACTCGGAGCCGTCGACCAGGCGAGCGATCACCTCGCGCACGTCGTAGGGCTGGCGCAGGTCACGCGGCACGATCCCGTAGAGTTCCGGTGCCTCATGCGCAGGCGTCACGACCTCGCGCTGGGTGAGCCAGGCAACCGGGTGATGATTCAGGCTGCCGACGATCTCGCGGGCCATGGCGAGTGCGTGCGCGTCATTGTCCGCGAGGTGGTCCACGACGCCCGAGGTGCGCGCGTGCACGTCGCCGCCGCCGAGCGTCTCGGCGTCCACGATCTCGCCGGTCGCCGCCTTAACCAGCGGCGGCCCGCCGAGGAAAATCGTTCCCTGCTTGCGCACGATGATCGATTCATCGCACATCGCAGGGACGTAGGCGCCGCCCGCGGTGCAGGAACCCATGACCACCGCGAGTTGCGGAATGCCCGCCGCCGAGAGTCGTGCCTGGTTGTAGAAGATCCGGCCAAAGTGTTCGCGGTCGGGAAAGACCTCGTCCTGAAGGGGCAGGAATGCGCCGCCCGAGTCGACGAGGTAGATGCAAGGCAGCCGGTTTTCGAGCGCGATTTCCTGGGCGCGCAGGTGCTTCCTGACGGTGATCGGGTAGTAGGTCCCGCCCTTGACGGTCGCGTCGTTTGCGACCACCACTATCTCGCTGCCATGGATTCGGCCGATGCCCGCGACGACGCCCGCTGCCGGCGCGTCGTCGCCGTACATGCCGCCGGCCGCCAGCGGGGCGAGCTCGAGGAAGGGGCTGCCCGCATCGAGCAGCGCTTCGATGCGGTCACGCGGCAGCATCTTGCCGCGCGCGACATGCTTCGCGCGGGCTTCATCGCCACCGCCCAGCGCTGCGAGCGCCTGGCGGCGGCGCAGATCGGCGACCTGCGCGGCCATGTGCGCGGCATTGGCGCGGAACTCCTCGGAACCGGCGTCGACGCGAGAGGCGATGCGGGTCATCGTGACGTCGCCCGCACCAGCTCGCGACCGATCAGCATGCGGCGGATCTCGTTGGTGCCGGCACCGATCTCGTAGAGCTTGGCGTCGCGCAGGATGCGGCCCGCGGGGAACTCGTTGATGTAACCATTGCCGCCGAGAACCTGGATCGCCTCAAGCCCCGCCCGGGTCGCATTCTCCGAGGCGAGCAGGAGGCAGGCCGCGGCGTCGTAGCGCGTCGTGCGGCCGGCATCACAGGCGCGCGCGACCGCGTACGCATATGCACGCGAGGCGTTGCAGGCGGCATAGAGGTCCGCGAGCTTCGCCTGCATCAGCTGGAAGCTGCCGATGGGCTGGCCGAATTGCTGGCGATCGTGCAGGTAAGGCACGATCAGGTCGAGCGCTGCCCGCATGAGTCCGAGCGGTCCTCCCGTCAGCACCAGGCGCTCATAATCGAGCCCGGACATCAGGATCTCGACGCCGCCACCCGGTGTTCCGAGCACGTTGGCGTCCGGCACGAAACATTCCTCGAACACCAGCTCGGACGTGTCCGAGCCTCGCATGCCGAACTTGTCGAGTTTCTGCGCGGCGTGAAAACCCTTCATGCCCCGTTCGACGATAAATGCCGTGATGCCCCGGGCGCCGCTCCCGGGCTCGATGGTCGCATAGATCACGGCGACATCGGCCTCCGGGCCATTCGTGATCCACATCTTGGAGCCGTTCAGGACCCAGCCGCCGTCACTCCGCTCGGCGCGCGTGCGCATGGAGACCACGTCGGAGCCGGAACCCGCTTCGCTCATGGCGAGCGCGCCGACATCCTCACCAGATACCAGGCGCGGCAAAAAGCGGTGCTTCTGCTCATCGTTGCCGAAGCGCCGCAACTGGTTGACGCAGAGATTCGAGTGCGCTCCGTAGGACAGGCCGATCGAGCCGGAGGCGCGGCTGATTTCCTCCATCGCCACGAGGTGCTCGAGGTAACCGAATCCAAGCCCGCCGTACTCTTCCGGCACGGTCATGCCGAGCAGACCCATGCCTCCCATTTCGGGCCAGAGCTCCCGCGGGAAGCGGTTGCTGCGGTCGATCTCGGCCGCCTGCGGTGCGATGCGCCGCAGGGCGAACTCGCGTACCGCCTGTCGCAACTCCTCGACGCGGGCCGGGAGGTCGAAATCAAACTCGATCGTGAACATGGGTTTCTCCACCCCGCAGGCGTTGGCTTGATTCGCGCATCATATTGTCCGACAATCCGACAGGCAAGCCCAAGGGAGAGGCGCGTTCCATGTTCGACCCTGTTGCCTATGCCCCGGCTTACCTGAGGGTCTCCGAAGCCATCCGGTCGCGGATCCTGAGCCGTGAGCTCCAGGAAGGGGAGGTCCTGCCGACCGAAACCGAGCTTGCCCGGCAGTTCGCCGTGAATCGCTCGACGGTGCGCGAGGCTCTGCGCAAGCTTGAGAGTGGTGGACTGCTCGGCCGGCGCCGAGGCGGCAAGCGCCTGGTGGTCACCCGCCCGACGCGCGAGACCTTCGGGGGCGGCTTCTCACAGGCGCTCACCTTGCACCGGGCACGGGTAGTCGACGTCTGGGAAGCGCTGCAGGCCGTTCAGCCGGGCATTGCCACGGCGGCCGCCGAGCGCCGTTCGGCCGGCGCGCTTGCGAAGATCGAGGCGGTGACCGTCCGCTTCGCCGCGCGGCAGGGCGAGCGCGACGCGGCGGTCGCCGACGTCGCGGAGTTTTTCGACGCGCTGTGCGAGGCCGGAGCGAATCCGGTATTCCAGCTATTGAACGAACCGCTCCTGCGGCTGCTCAAGCCGAGCCTCGCCGTCATCATCGACCGCATACCGCAGGCGCGCACGCGCATCGAGGCGGCGCAGCGGCACATCGCTGGCGCCGTGCGTGCGCGCGACGCGGCTTCGGCGGGCGTGTGGATGACCCGCCACGTGCGGGACTTCCGCCGCGGCTATGAAATCGCCGGGATCGCGCTCTCGACGGAAGTCGGCGACGAGCTGGGTGACGCGCTCCGCGTCAGCTGATCTCGACGGCGATCGCCGTCGCTTCGCCGCCGCCAATGCACAGCGCGGCGAGACCGCGCTTCTTGCCGTGGTGCTTCAGTGCGTGAATGAGCGTCGTGAGGATTCGTGCGCCGGTGGCGCCGATCGGGTGACCGAGCGCGCACGCGCCGCCATGCACGTTGACCTTCTCGTGCGGGATGCCGATGTCCTTCATCGCCGCCATCGTGACGACCGCGAAGGCTTCGTTGACCTCGAAGAGATCGACGTCAGTCGCCTTCCAGCCCGCGCGCTTGAGGACGGACTGGATCGCACCGACCGGCGCGAGGGTGAACCATTCCGGTTCCTGGGCATGACTCGCATGCGAGACGATGCGCGCAATTGGCGTGAGACCCGCGCGGGCGGCGGCGCTCTCGCGCGCGAGCAGCAGGGCGGCCGCGCCGTCCGCGATGGACGAGGAACTCGCCGCAGTGACCGTGCCGTCCTTGCCGAAAGCGGGCTTCAGGGTCGGGATCTTGTCGATGGATACCGTGAACGGTGTTTCATCACGATCGACGCGCCGCTCGCCCTTGCGATCCTTGATAGTAACGGCGGCGATTTCGCTCGCGAAAACGCCCGATTCGACCGCTGCGAGGGCGCGTCGCACGGACTCGGCCGCAAAGGCATCCTGGTCAGCGCGCGTAAAGCCGTAGCGAGCGGCGGTCGCATCGGCGAAACAGCCCATGAGCTTGCCGTCCCAGGGACTCTGCAGGCCGTCGTAGAACATGTGATCGAGGACTTCGCCATGTCCCATGCGATAGCCCGCCCGGGCCTTGGGCAACAGGTAAGGCGCATTCGTCATCGATTCGAGTCCGCCCGCGAGCACGAAATCGGCGCTGCCGGCGGCAATGTGGTCCGCCCCGTACATGACGGCGCGCATCCCGGAGCCACACATCTTGTTGACCGTGGTCGCCGGCACGGACTTCGGCACTCCCCCCGCCACCGCCGCCTGGCGAGCGGGGGCCTGGCCCTGGCCGGCGGGCAGTACGCAGCCCATGACGACCTCGTTCACGAGGCCGGGATCCGCACCCGCGCTTTCCAGCGCCCCTGCGATGGCTGCTGCGCCGAGTGCATGTCCAGGGACGCTGGCGAATGCACCCAGCATTGCCCCGATGGGCGTACGGCGGGCGCTCAGGATGACGACGGGGTCTTGGGCCATGGCGGTATTCCTGGACAAGGGTATGGGGGTTATTTTGCCCTGCAAAAGACCGGCTGTCGCCCCATGACCGGCGGGACGCCTAAAAGGCGCCCTTCAGCCGGTCACAGGCTGTCGCCACTCCGTTACCAGCGGCTCGAGCAGCTGACGCAGCTCTGCAAAACGCAGCGGTTTGTACAGTACTGTGACGCCCGGCGGCCGGCCGCCGCGCTCGGCGATCGTATGTTCGGTCAAGGCCGTAACGACAATGATGTCGAGCTCGCTGATGGCGCCCGAAGCCTTGAGTGCGCGCAGCATTTCGAAGCCATCGATGCCGGGCATGCGCAGGTCCGTGATGAGCAGGTCCGGACGCGACGCGCCGATATGCAGCAGCGCGTCGAAACCGCTCGGGACGCTGGTGAGGTGGATGGGCAATCCCCAGGAGCGAAGATGCAACTCGAAAAGCTGCCGGAAGTCCGGCTCGTCCTCGACGATCAGCACCTGGAAGTCTCCGCTGGGCGCGCGCCGTGCGCCGACGCCAGCGCGCCGCTTCAGGAGCTCGTCAATCGAGACATTGAGGATACGGCGATGCCCGCCGGGCGTCTTCCAGGCCCGCAGCAGCCCCGCCTCCGACCAGAGCTGCACGGTGCGAAGCGAAACGCCGAGCCGATCGGCCGCTTCCCGCGTCGAGCAGACGTCCTCCCCGGTATCCGCCAAGCGCCACTCCTGTTGACCAGCCGGACCAGTGGAATGACAGCATCGCCGGCTGCGGAATGCAACGCTAAACTGTCCGGACGGCGCGCAGGGGAGTTTCGATGAGCAGTACGGCTGAGCGGATCGAAAAGGCAGCCGCCGCGGCCCGCGGCCCGCTCCGTTTCGTAAGCGCGGCCTCGCTGTTCGATGGCCACGATGCCGCCATCAACATCATTCGCCGCATCCTGCAGGCGCACGGGGCCGAGGTCGTGCACCTGGGCCACAACCGCAGTGTCGCTGACATTGTCCGGGCGGCGATCCAGGAGGACGCCGACGGCATCGCCGTCAGCAGCTACCAGGGCGGGCACAACGAGTATTTCCGTTACATGGTGGACATGCTGAAGGCCGAGGGGGCTTCGCACATCCGCGTGGTCGTCGGCGGCGGCGGCACGATTGCGCCGCACGAGGTCGAGGAACTCGAAGCCTACGGAATCGAGAAGATCTACACGCCGGACGACGGGCTGAAGCTCGGCCTCGACGGCATGATCGAGGATGTGTTCAGGCGCGTCCGTGCGTCGCCGCGGCCGCTGTTCGAGGGTGGCACGTTGTCGGCGGAGGACCCGGTTGCGCTCGCGCGGGCGATCACGCTGCTCGAACAGGGCGACGAAGCCGCCGTCGCGCGCATCCGCGGCGGCACGGCACGGTCGCTGAACCGGCCCCCGGTGCTCGGCATCACCGGCACCGGCGGGGCCGGAAAATCCTCGCTCACGGACGAGATCCTGAATCGCATCGTCCGATTCTTCCCGGATCGCCGGGTCGCCGTCGTCGCGATGGACCCGACGCGCAGGCGCTCCGGCGGCGCTCTGCTCGGCGACCGTATCCGCATGAACGCGCTGGCGAACGGGCAGATCTTCATGCGCTCGCTTGCGACCCGGCGGCAGCACCTCGCGACCTCCGCCGTGCTCGGCGACACGGTCCAGCTCCTGAAGTCGGCGGGCTTCGACCTGATCGTCGTCGAGACCGCAGGCATCGGCCAGAGCGACACCGAGATCGTGGATCTCGTCGACCTGTCGATGTATGTCATGACCGCCGACTATGGCGCCGCCAGCCAGCTCGAGAAGATCGACATGCTGGACTTTGCGGACTTCATCGTCCTCAACAAGTTCGAGAAGCGTGGCGCCGAGGACGCGCTGCGCGACGTTCGCAAGCAGGTGGCGCGCAATCGCAAGCTGTTCAAGACGCCGCCCGAGGAACTGCCCGTCTACCCGACCATCGCGAGCCAGTTCAACGACGCCGGTGTCAACGCCTTGTTCGCAAGCCTCTGCGGGCGGCTGCAGGAGCAGGGGGGTCGCCTGAGGTCGTGGAATCCCGAAGGCCTGGCGCCGGTCGGGACGCCCGCGCGGCAGGCGATCATTCCAGGGCCGCGCGTGCGTTATCTCGCGGAGATCGCCGCCGGTGGTCGCGCCGCGCAGCAAGCTGCCCTGGCGAAAGCCGCGGCCGCAAGCCGCGCGCATGGCCTGTATCGTGCGCTGGCTGCGCTGGGTGACGCCGGACTTCCGGCGCCGCTCGAGCGATTTCCCGAGGCCGCGGACGGCGCCGGCGACCCCTCGGCGCAGAAGCTGCACCGCGCGTACAACGCGGCGCTGGACGAAGTCGGTTCCGACGGACTGGCCCTGCTGCGCGAGTGGCCGGCCCGCCGCGCGGCCGCGTCCGCCGATGAATTCAGCTACCGCGTGCGCGACCGCGAGGTGCGCGGTCCGAACTACACGGAATCGCTGTCGCACCTGCACCTGCCGAAAATCGCGACGCCTCGCCACGAGGACTGGGGCGCGCAGCTCGCCTTCCTGCTGACCGAAAACCTGCCGGGCGGCTACCCGTTCACGGGTGGCATCTACCCGTACCGGCGCGAGGACGAAGACCCGACGCGCATGTTCGCGGGCGAGGGCATGCCCGAGCGCACGAACCGGCGTTTCCACTATCTGGCGCGCGGCCACCAGGCGACCCGACTCTCGACGGCCTTCGACTCCACCACCCTGTATGGCGAGGACCCGGACGAGCGGCCCGACATCTACGGCCGCATCGGCAACTCGGGCGTATCGATCGCGACGCTCGACGACATGAAGCGCCTTTATTCGGGATTCGACCTGTGCGCGCCCTCGACGTCGGTGTCGATGACCATCAACGGGCCTGCGCCGATGATCCTGGCGATGTTCATGAACACCGCGGTTGACCAGCAAATCGAGAAATGGCTGCGCGAGAACGGGCGCTGGGACGAGGCGGAAGCGGCAATCGCGAAACTGTTCGGGGCGCGCGAGCGGCCGTGCTACCGCGGCGATCTGCCACTCGGACACGACGGCACAGGCCTCGGTCTCCTTGGCGTCAGCGGCGACCAGGTGGTGGATGCCGGGACCTACGCGCGCATCCGCGCGGAGGCGCTCGCGCGCGTGCGTGGTACTGTGCAGGCGGACATCCTCAAGGAGGACCAGGCGCAGAACACCTGCATCTTCTCGACCGAGTTCGCGCTCAGGATGATGGGCGACGTCCAGCAGTTCTTCACCGCGAACGGCATCCGGAACTTCTACTCGGTCTCGATCTCCGGTTATCACATCGCCGAGGCGGGAGCCAACCCGGTTTCGCAGCTCGCGTTCACGCTCGCCAACGGCTTCACGATCGTGGAGTACTACCTGGCGCGGGGCATGCGCGTGGATGACTTCGCGCCGAACCTGTCGTTCTTCTTCTCTAACGGAATGGACCCCGAGTACGCGGTAATCGGCCGCGTCGCGCGCCGCATCTGGGCGCGCGCCATGCGCGAGCGGTACGCAGCTTCGCCCCGCAGCCAGATGCTGAAGTACCACGTGCAGACCTCGGGGCGCTCCCTGCACGCGCGCGAGATCCAGTTCAACGACATTCGCACGACGCTGCAGGCGATGTACGCGCTGTTCGACAGTTGCAACAGCCTGCACACCAACGCGTACGACGAGGCGATCACGACGCCGACCGAGGAGAGTGTCCGCCGCGCGGTCGCGATCCAGCTCATCATCGCGCGCGAGCTCGGGCTCAACCAGAACCAGAATCCCTGGCAGGGTTCTTTCGTGATGGAGCGCCTGACCGAACTGGTCGAGGAGGCGGTTTACGCCGAGTTCGAGAGCATCTCGGAGCGTGGCGGCGTGCTGGGCGCAATGGAGACGATGTACCAGCGAGGCAAGATCCAGGAAGAGTCGCTGTACTACGAGCACAAGAAGCACGACGGAAGCCTGCCCATCATCGGCGTCAATACCTTCCTTCCCGAGCAGGGCGCAGGCGACGAGAACCGGAACGCCGAGCTCATCCGCTCGAGCGACGAGGAGAAGGCGGCCCAGGTCGTCGCGGTGCGCGCCTACAATGCGGCGCATGAAGCGGCCCAGGAGCCGGCGTTGCTCAAGCTGCAGGCGGCGGCCGCAGCCAGCGGCAACGTGTTTGCCGAGTTGATGGAAACCGTGAAGTCGGCCTCGCTGGGCCGCATCTCGCGTGCGCTCTACGCGGTCGGCGGCCAGTACCGCCGCAACATGTAATTACAGCAGCGTTTCGCCCGCCGCCGCCGCGATGCGTTCGCGCGCGGCATCGCGCATCCTCGTCGCCGCATCGCCCGCGCCGGTTTCAGCAGGCAGCGGTTCCAGCACCTCGACTTCGATACGTCCCCAGTGCGGCAGCACGCGGCCGTCCCCGAGTACCTGGCGCGTGCCGCGGATCGCTACCGGCGCAACCGGCGCCCCGGTGCGCGAAGCGAGCGCAAAGGCCCCGCCGTGAAACCGCAGGATCCCGGGCTGCGCGTAAAAAGTGCCTTCCGGGAAAAATGCCGCCGCCTCGCCCTGCTCGAGGGCGCGCAGGATGCGGCGGGCATCGCCGGCGCCCTCGTGACGGTTCGTACGCTCGACGAAATGGTGGCCGAGCCGCTGCAGCAGTAGGCCGAGCAGAGGCGCGCGCGAAGCCTCTTTCTTGATTACGAAGCCGAAGCGCGGTGGCAACCACGCGAACAGCAATGGCCCGTCCAGGTAGCTCGAGTGGTTCGCGACGATCACGCAGGCCCCCGGAGGCAGGCGTTCGAGGCCGAGCATGCGCACCGGCAGCCCGCAGAGCGCAAAGTAAGCCCGGCAGGCGGCAGCAGCTGACCTGCGTCGGCCCGTGAGACTCGGCAGGAGCAGGATCGGCGGCGCAGCGAACAGCAGGAGGGGGACCACGAGGAACAATGCCCAGATAGCCCAGATAAACCGCAACGGATTCATGCCTGCCTCGACTCGCGCGCCGTGCCGGCCGCGTACTGTGAACTGGTTCCGGTTATGTTAATGGTCATGGGGGTCTGTGAGGCGGGTCACGCTGACCGTGTCAGGGGCAAACCATACTGCGCTTGCATTCTGTCGCACCAGAGCGCCTAGCGGGAAGCAGGACAGGTCCATGAGCGCAGCCATGAAATCTTCGACATCAGTGCGTGCGGCGACGCTCGCGACAGCCATCGGGTCGGACGCGGCCGTCGAGCCGATGATCGTGCGCTTCCTCGACGCCGTATGGATGGAGCGCGGCCTGTCGCCGAACACGCTGGCGGCGTATCGCGCCGACCTCACCGCGCTCGCGCGCTGGCTACGCCAGCGGGGCACAGCGCTCGACCGAACCGCCCGTAGCGACCTGCTCGGGTTCATTGCCTGGCGTGTGGAGACGGGCGCCCGCCCGCGCTCGACGGCGCGTCAGCTTTCGAGCTTCCGGCGCTTCTTCCGCTACCTCGTGCGCGAGGGAACGGTCAAGGAAGACCCGACAGCGCAGATCGCGATGCCGAAGATCGGGCGCAGCCTGCCGCGCTCGCTCACCGAGGCGCAGGTCGATTCGTTGCTCGGGGCGCCGCAGACCACGGATCCCCTCGGACACCGGGACCGCACGATGCTCGAGGTGCTGTATGCGACCGGGTTGCGCGTCTCCGAGCTCGTGAGCCTGCGGAACAGCCAGGTCAACATGAACCAGGGAGTGCTGCGTATCGTCGGCAAAGGCAATCGCGAGCGCCTGATACCGCTCGGCGAGGAAGCCGTACGCTGGCTCAACGATTTCATGCGCGGACCCCGCGGAGAGATCCTGCTCGACCGTCAGACCGACCACCTTTTCCCGACCCGCCGCGGCGATCGCATGACGCGCCAGGCGTTCTGGCACATCATCAAGCGTTACGCGAAGAAAGGCGGAATCGACAAGGACCTGTCGCCGCACACGCTTCGCCACGCCTTCGCGACCCATCTGCTGAATCACGGCGCGGACCTGCGCGTCGTGCAGATGCTGCTCGGCCACAGCGATCTTTCGACCACGCAGATCTATACACACGTCGCGCGGGAACGCATGAAGGAATTGCACGCGCAACATCACCCGCGCGGCTGATAGAATTCCCGGGTGCTGCCCATCCGCAAACTGCTGGGTCCCGTTGTCGCGTCACTGGCGCTAGCCGGCGCGGTCAAGGCTGCGCCGCAGGCCGTGCCAACGGCTGCGAAGCCGGACCCCCGCGCCGATATCGCCAAGCGTCTCGAGATCAAGGTCGAGGACGTCCGCCCGTCGCCCGTTGCGGGCCTGTACGAGGTCAGTTCCGGCTCTGAGGTCGGCTATGTCTCGGCAGACGGTCGCTTTTACCTGGATGGCGACGTCTTCGACATGGCCTCGAAGGAGAACCTGACCGAGGACCGGCGCAAGGAGGGCCGTCTCGCGCTGCTCTCCAGCGTCTCCGACGCAGACGCGATCGTCTTCGCGCCGAAGTCCGCGGCCCGTCACACGGTGACCGTGTTCACCGACGTCGACTGTGTGCATTGCCGCCGGATGCACGGCGAGATTGCCGAGCTGAATCGCCTCGGCATCCGTGTCCGCTACCTGATGTTCCCGCGTGGCGGGCCGGGCAGCGACGCCTGGCGCAAGGCGGAAGCCGTCTGGTGCAGCGGCGACCGCAAGGAAGCGCTGACGCGCGCGAAACGCGGCGAGAAGCTCGAGGCCGGGCGGTGTGAAACGCCGATTGCGGCGCAGTACGAGCTCGGTCGCCAGCTCGGCATCACCGGCACGCCCGGAATCATCACGGACCAGGGCGAGTTCCTCGCCGGTTATGCGACGGCCGCCTATCTCGGGACCTATCTCGCGGATCCTGCAGCGGCGGCAGCTTTGCAGTAAGCCTCAGCGTTCGAGGAGCGGCAGCTTGTCGGGTACGTCTTTCCACGCATCCGCGTCGGCGGGCGGTTCCTTGCGCTGCGTGATGACCGGCCATTCCTTCGCGAGATCGGCATTGAGCGCAAGAAACTGCTCCTGCCCGGCCGGCACCTCTTCCTCGGAAAAGATCGCGTCTACCGGGCACTCCGGCTCGCACAGGGTGCAGTCGATGCATTCCTCCGGGTCGATGACGAGGAAATTCGGCCCCTCGTGAAAGCAGTCGACCGGGCAGACCTCGACGCAGTCCATGTACTTGCACTTGATGCAGGTCTCGGTGACGACGAAAGTCATGCGGGTGTTCTCTCAGTCGAAGGTGTGGAAATGCAGTACCTCGCGCGCGGTGGCGCGGTCGGCGAAAAAGCACCTGAGCGTGAAGTCAATGCTTGCAAAGGCAATGTCCGGCCAGGGAATCTCGCGCTCGTCACATAGCACGGTCTCGAGACTCTCGGCGCCGACGCCGAAGGCGGGATCCGTGAGCTGCGCCCGGAACAGCACATGCACCTGTTCCGCGTGCAGCACGTGCACGATAGCGAGCGGGCTGCCGACGGTGACGCGCGCCAGTGCTTCTTCGTGGCACTCGCGTGCCGCTGCCTGCTGGAGCGTTTCGCCGATCTCCATGAACCCGGCGGGCACTGTCCAGTAACCGCGGCGCGGCTCGATGGCCCGGCGGCAGATCAGGATCCGCCCTTCATGTTCAGGCACGCAGCCGGCGATCAGCTTCGGGTTGCGGTAGTGGATGACGCCGCAAGCCGTGCATACGGACCGCGGCAGATGGTCGCCAGCCGGAATTTGCCGCGCCAGGGGTGCGGCGCAACTGGGGCAGAATTTCATCCATGGAATTGTCGTCGCCGCCGACGGTCCTGCCAAGGGCGTCGCCCGGGCGGCACGGCCGGGCGAGCCGTATAATCGCGCCTCGCTGCCGGGATGGCGGAATTGGCAGACGCAGTGGACTCAAAATCCACCGGATCGGAAGATTCTTGCGGGTTCGACTCCCGCTCCCGGCACCAGCCACTATTTCGCCCGCGCTGCGACCTTTTCGCGGGCTGGGGCATCTAAGCAGCCGATGCCGCGCATTTCCGAGATCATCCTGCCCGACGCCCTGGTAGCGGCTGCACGCGCCGGGGAGGATGCCGCCCTTGCGGCCGTCTTTACCGCGACGGCGGATGCGATCTACACGCTCCTCAGGCGACTGGTGCGCCGGCCGGCCATCGCCGAGGAATTACTGCAGGAGACATTCGTGAACGTGCTCGAGCATATCGGCGCCTATGAAGGGCGCTGCCCGCTTCCGGCATGGATCCGCGCGATCGCCGTCAACCGGGCGCTGATGTATCTGCGATCACCCTGGCATCGCGGTCTCGAGTGGCTCGACAAGGACCCGGGCGGCCCAGAACGATTGCCGGCCACGGGCTGCGATGCGCATGAAGCGCTCGACTCCGGACTGGAAAGGGCCCTCATGACCCTGCCCGCGATCTCGCGCGCCGTCGTCTGGATGCACGACGTCGAGGGCTTCACGCATGCGGACATTGGCTTCGCACTCGGACGTACGCCCAGCTTCTCGAAATCCCAGCTCTCGCGTGCGCACCGGCGGCTGCGCGAGTTGCTGGGCAGTGAAACCCCGCTCCTGGAGGGCACGCCGTGCACGCCGACCTGAACAACTGGGGCGGACGCTTCGCGGAACTTGCGGACTTCGAGGCGCCGCCGGGCACCTGGCAAGTCGTACTTGCGGCGCGTGACGTTCGCGAGACGCGCATCGACCGGCGCTGGCCGCTCGCGCTCGCCGCGGCCGTGCTGGTCGCCACCGCGGGACTTGCCTTCTGGCTTCAGTCGGCACAGCGCTCGCTGGTCGCCGGTGCGGTGCCACCGCCTGCCGTGGCAGCCGCCGGCGCGCGGGCCGAGAGTGAGCATCTGGAGCGGATCCTGGCGCAGCTCCCGGAACGCCGCAGCATGAGCGGCAGCACCGCTTTCACCGTCGCCGAGCTCGAGGATCGCCTTGCGCTGGTGGATGACCGCCTGAGCCGCGTTACCCTCGAGCCGAACGCGCCCGAGTGGTCGGATCGGCTCTGGCGCGAGCGCGTCGACGTCCTGTATTCGCTTGTCCAGGTCCGTTACTCGGACGCGGTCGGCATTTGAAGGTTTGTTCGGAGGTCATGATGAAGCACTGGATGGCTGCCTTGCTCGCTGCGGGATCGCTCGTCGGGTTCGCGGCGCCTGTCCTGTCCGAGAATGCTGATGCCTCACTCGAGAAGCGTCTCGCGGATGCGCAGCGGCGACTCGAAGATGCCGCGCGCGAAGTGGCAGAACTCTCCGGCGAGGCGGCCGGGGCTGACGGCATGCGGGGATTCGAGCATTTCCGGAGCAACCCGCGCCGCGCGATGCTCGGCGTCAACCTCGGCGACGCCGAGCCGAGCAGCGGGGGGGTGCTTGTCGAGGGCGTGAGCCCCGGCGGTCCCGCCGCGGAAGCCGGCGTGAAGGCCGGAGACGTGATCGTCGCAATCCAGGCGAAGCCGGTGGCGACGGGACGCGAGCTGGTGCGCGCGATGGAATCGATCGAGCCGCACGAGAAGGTTGCGGTCCGCGTCCGGCGCGACGGAAAGCCGGTCGAGGTGACCGTCGAGGCGCGCCCGCTTGATCGCGCCATCTTTATCGGCGAACCAGGCGCGCCGGCCATTCGGGCGTTTCCCGCGCTGGATGCGATGCCGCTCGATCCTGGCGGACACTGGCTGCTCGGGAGCTGGGGCGATGCCGAGTTCGTGACCCTGACGTCTGGCCTCGGCCGGTACTTTGGCGCGGAGAAGGGCGTGCTGGTCGCGCGCGCACCGGGCGATGCGACGCTCGGACTCAAGGATGGCGACGTGATCCTCTCGATCGGAGGACGCGAACCGCAGACGGGCAGCCACGCGATGCGAATCCTGCGCTCCTATCAGGCCGGCGAGTCGGTAGAGCTCGGGATCCTGCGCGATCGCCGCGGGCAGACGCTATCCGCGAAGATTCCCGAGCGCGAGGCGCGCGACGTGCTGCGGGGCGCGCCGGTTCCGCGCGCGCCGCGCGCACCGGTGCCACCCGAACCGCCGCGGACACCGCCAGCGGCAGAGGCGGCAGCTGCGACCCGACCAGGGTAAGCGCCGCGCTGTGCTAGTCTGCGCGGCCCATGCGCCGCGCCGAGTTTTCCTACCTGCTGCCGGAAGCGCTGATTGCGGACCGGCCGCTACCCGCACGCGGAGCGAGTCGGTTGCTCGCGCTCGATGGCAAGACGGGGGCGATCCGGGACCTGCAGTTCCGCGACCTGGGTTCGTTGCTCGGCGCCGGCGATTTGCTGGTACTCAACGATACGCGCGTGCTGCCGGCGCGGCTCAGGGGCCGCAAGCCGAGCGGTGGCGCCTGCGAACTCCTGCTCGAACGGGCTCTGGGCGGCCGGCGATTCCTGGCGCAGGCGCGCGCCAGCAAGGGCGTGCGGCCCGGTACGCGGATCGAGCTGCCCGGGGGCGCGGTCGCGGTTGCGATATCCCGACACGGCGACCTGCACGAGTTCGAGCTGGACCGGGAGGCGCTGCCGTTCTTCGAAGCGGAGGGGAGCGTGCCGCTGCCCCCGTACGTCGCGCGCGATGCGGAGCCCGCCGACCGTGAGCGCTACCAGACCGTGTACGCCGAGATGCCCGGCGCTGTGGCGGCGCCGACCGCGGGCCTGCACTTCGACAAGGAGGCGCTTGGGCGCCTGGAGGAGCAGGGCGTTTCGATCGCGAAGCTGACCCTTCACGTCGGCGCGGGCACTTTCATGCCGCTGCGCAGCGATGACATCGACGCGCATCGCATGCACGCTGAGCGCATCTGCGTGCCGGAAGAGACAGTCGCCGCGATCGGAGCCGCGCGCCGTCGCGGCGGGCGCGTCGTCGCTGTCGGCACGACGGTGGTCCGTGCACTCGAAGCCGCGGCTGCCGGCGGTACGCTCGAAGCCTGCGAGCGTGAGACCGACATCTTCATCCGGCCGGGCCACAGATTCCGCGTGGTTGATGCGCTGCTGACCAATTTCCACCTGCCGGAGTCCACGCTGCTGGTGCTGGTATCCGCCTTCGCCGGGCGCGAACGGGTACTCGCCGCGTATCATCACGCCATCGCCGGACGCTACCGGTTCTTCAGCTACGGGGACGCGATGTTCGTGACGCCGGACGCGGCAGCGCTCGCAATGCGCGGCGACACGCCATGAGGTTCGAACTACTGGCCCGGGACGGCGACGCGCGTCGCGGGCGAATGACCTTCGCGCGCGGCACCGTCGAAACGCCCGCGTTCATGCCGGTCGGCACTTACGGGACGGTCAAGGGTGTGACGCCGGACGAACTGCTCGGCTGCGGCGCGGAGATGATCCTCGCCAATACGTTTCACCTGATGCTTCGGCCGGGCCCCGAAATCGTGCGCGCGCACGGTGGTCTGCATGGATTGATGGCCTGGCGGCGTCCGATCCTGACTGATTCCGGCGGCTACCAGGTGTTCAGCCTCGCGGCGATGCGCAAGCTCTCCGAGGAGGGCGTGCGCTTCCGGTCGCCGGTCGACGGCGCGGATGTCTTCCTCGACCCGGAGCGCGCAATGCAGGTCCAGCGCGCGCTCGGCTCGGACGTGGCGATGGTGTTCGACGAGTGCACGCCATACCCGGCGAGTGAACGCCAGGCACGCGAGTCCATGGAACTGTCGCTGCGCTGGTCCGAGCGCAGCCGGCGTGCGTTCGACGCGCTGCCTGGGGAGGGCGTGCTGTTTGGCATCGTCCAGGGAGGCATGTACGGGGCGCTCCGCCTTGCCTCGCTCGAGGGGCTCGAACGGCAGGGATACGCGGGGCTCGCCGTCGGCGGACTTTCCGTTGGCGAACCGCCGGAGGAGCGCGCGCGCGTGCTCGCGTCTCTGATGCCAATGATGCCGGGCGGCAAACCCCGCTACCTGATGGGGGTCGGGCGGCCGGAGGACCTCGTCGAGGCCGTCGCCGCCGGCGTCGACCTTTTCGACTGCGTCATGCCGACGCGTCATGCACGGAACGGCCACCTGTTTGTGCCCGGGGGCGTCCTCAACATCCGCAACGCGCGCCACGCGGCGGATACCGGCCCGATCGACCCCGAATGCGGCTGCTACACCTGCCGCAACTTCTCCCGCGCATACCTGCGGCACCTCGACCGTTGCGGTGAAATGCTGGGCCCGCGGCTCGCGACGTTGCACAACCTGCATCACTACCTCGACCTCATGGCGCGCATGCGCGCGGCAACTGCCGAGGGCCGGTTCGCGGCGTTCCGCGCAGGCTTTCAGGCCGCGCTCAGCCGGGCTCCTTCAGCAGGAGGTCCGTGATCGTCGCCATGTCCTCGATCGAAGCATCGACGAAGGTGGCGCGGACGCTTCCCGCCTTGTCCACGGCGAAGACCTGGGTCGAGTGCATGACGTTGTAGCTGCCGTCCTTTTCCGCCGGCTCCTTGAAGAACACCGCGGCAAACCGGGCGGCGATCTTCGAGACCAGCTTGGGGTCGCCAGTCAGCCCGATGAAGTCAGGCGACAACGCGGCAAGGTAGGACTTGAGGCGCGCGGGCGTGTCCCGGTCGCCGTCGACGCTGATGAGTACTACGTGCGCGGACTTGAGCGCGCCGTCGCGGGCCGCGTGCAGCGACTTGAGCCGCGCGAGCGTCGTGGGGCAGACGCTCGGGCAATGGGTGAACCCGAAGAACACCAGGACCGGCTCGCCCCGCAGGCTCGAGAATGCAAGCGACTTGCCGTCCTGGTCTGTGAGCGTGAAGTCCGCGATCGACGCGGGTTCAGGATTCACGTAGACGCGGTCGAGGCGGGGCAGGGCAGCCGGAGCAGCGGCCCAGCCGGTCATGGCTGGGGCGATTGACAGCGCGAGCGCCGCTACGCAACTAGTTCGCATAGAGGCGTGTGAGCGGCACGATGCCAAAACTCGTTTGTCCGGGACGCTTCCAGTACAGCTTCGCGACGCCTGTGCCCGAATTGTCGTAGTACTCCATCGTAATAGCGTAGCGCGTGTTCTTGATGAGCGAGATCGCCGCTGACTGGTTATCCGTCGTGCTGTGCTGGGTCCAATTGTCGATCACGAGGTTGCCATTGATCCAGAGCCGCACGCCGTCGTTCGAGCGAGTCTGGAACTGGAAGCTCCCGCTCGCCGCGGCCTCGACGAAACCGGCCCAGCGCGCGGAGAACTGGTTTTCGTTGACGCCCCGTCCGGACCGGCCAAGGCTTGACCGGCGACCAGGCGCCGGCGACGTTGTTGCCGCTGGCAGGCAGGGCAGCCGCCGCGGCCGCGAGAGCGAGCAAGAAGCGGGCCTGAAGCCCTGAAATCCACCGAGCCGCGCCAATGCGCACAGTCCATCCCCTGGTCGTCATTGTTGGCCGGCAACGGGGTCGCACAACCCCGCCGCCCCTTATGAATTGAGAATATCCGTCGCGGCAGTTACGATTTTGCTTGTTGACATAAGCCTTTCCCGCGGTCGGAAAACTGTGAAGCACGTTGCAGGTTAGGGCCCCGGGACGGGCCCGGCTACCGGGCCGCACGCGCCGGCGGCAGCCGGGAGGGCCCGGAATGGGCCTTGTGGCATAATCGCGCGCCCCAACGGGCCGGCACGGCCGGCCCTCGCAGAGGAATGACATGGACTTTTTCATCACGACCGCCTGGGCTCAGGCAACATCGGGATCGACGGCCGGTACGCTCGGCACGATCCTCCCGCTCGTACTCATCTTCGTCGTCTTCTACTTCCTGCTCATCCGGCCGCAGACGAAGCGCGCCAAGGAGCATCGCGAGATGGTCGCCAAGGTGGCCGCGGGCGACGAGATAGTGACCAACGGTGGGATCCTGGGGCGCATAACCGAGGTCGGCGAGAGTTTCGTCACGCTCCAGGTGTCCGGGGGCGTTGCGATCCAGGTCCAGAAGTTTCAGATCGCACAGTTGATGCCCAAAGGCACGTTCAAGGGCGCCTGAGCGCCCGCGACCGTCGCTCGTGCAACGTTATCCCCTCTGGAAGGGCACCTTGGTCGCGACCGTCATGGCTGCAGCCATCCTGGTCGCGCTCCCGAACTGGTACGGCGAATCGCCGGCGCTGCAGCTTTCGCGCCACGACCGCGCGGTTGTGGACGCAGCCACAGGCGAGCGCATTGCGACCGAGCTGAAGGAAGCCGGCGTCGCGCTCGAGGAGCGCTTCGTCGATGGTGATGGCCGCCTCTGGCTGCGGTTTGGCGCCGTCCCCGAGCAGCTCGCCGCGCGCGACCTGATCCAGCGCAATGCCGAGGGCGAGTACGCGATCGCCCTGACATTCGCCTCGCGCGCACCGGCCTGGCTGGCCGGCCTCGGTCTCGAGCCAATGAGCCTCGGTCTCGACCTGCGCGGCGGCATGCACCTCGTGTACGAGGTGGACGTCGCCGGCGCCGTGAGTCAGTTGCTGCAGCGCATGGAGCGCGATTTCCGCAAGGTGCTGCGCGACGCGCGCATCCAGTACCAGGACGTCGTGGTCGAGGGCAACGGTGTTCGCGTTCAGCTGCGCGATCCGGCGCAGATCGCCGATGCGCGCAAGGCGATCGCCGTCTACGACTCGACCCTGACCATCAACGACGGCACCCCACCCGGCACACTGGTGGCGGCACTGTCCGAGAACCAGGTCCGCCAGCGGCAGGACTTTGCGATCCAGCAGAACATCACGGCGCTTTCCAACCGCGTGGATGCGCTCGGAGTCGCCGAGTCGGTGGTGCAGCGCCAGGGACTCAACCGGATCGCGGTGCAGCTCCCCGGGGTGCAGGATGCTTCCGAGGTCGTGCGCCTGCTCGGCAAGGTCGCGACACTCGAATTCCGGCTGGTCGATACGGTCAACAGCCCGGCCGAGGTGGCCCGAACCGGACGCGCGCCCCTGGGGACCCGGCTGTACCGCGAACGCAACGGCTCCCCGGTGCTTCTGAAGCGCGACGTCATCGCGACCGGCGAACAGCTGATCGACGCGTCGTTCGCTGCCACCCAGGGCGAGCCGGCGGTGAGCGTCCGGTTGGACAGCCGCGGCGGCGAAGAAATGCTGCGTACCACGCGCGAGAACCTGAATCGCCCCATGGCGGTCGTGTTCATTGAGCGCGACCGCGACCTCGTCGAGCGCGACGGGCGGCAGGTTGTCGTGGACCGCTCAAAAGAGGAAGTCATCAGCGTCGCCTCGATCCGCGGCGTGTTCTCGAACAACTTCCAGATCACCGGACTCACGGCCGTCGAGGCGACCGAGCTCGCGAAGCTGCTGCGGGCCGGCGCGCTGGCGGCGCCGGTCTACATCGTCGAGCAGCGCGTAATCGGGCCGAGCCTGGGCCAGGACAACATCGACGACGGCACGTTCGCGCTGACCGTCGCCGCGCTGGCCATCTTCGCGTTCATGATTGTCTATTACCGCGTGTTCGGCGTCATTGCCTGCATTGTGCTGACAGCCAACGTCGTCTTGATCATCGCGGCGCTGTCGCTCTTCAATGCCGCGCTCACGCTGCCTGGCATCGCGGGCATCGTCCTGACAATCGGCACGGCGGTGGACGCGAACATCCTGATCTACGAGCGGATCCGCGAGGAGCTCGAGGTGGGCGCCTCGCCGATGGCGGCGATCAACGCCGGCTTCGACAAGGCCTTCTCGGCGATCGCCGATTCCAACGTGACACTGTTCCTGGCCGGCGTCGTACTGTTCATGTTCGGCTCCGGCCCGGTACGCGGGTTCGCGGTCACGATGTGCATCGGCATCATCGCTTCGATGTTCACCGCGCTGGTCGGCAGCCGCGCGCTGATTCACCTGTTCTACGGCCGTCGCCGCCGGATCGAACGGCTGGCGATCTGAGAACCGGCCATGATGCAGTTCCTCAAGGAAGTCCCGTCGATCCGCTTCATGCAGCGCCGGCACCAGTGGTACTGGTTGTCGGCGGCGATGATCGTGGCTTCGATCGCAGTGATCCTGGTGCGAGGTTTCAACCTGACCGTGGACTTCACGGGCGGGACCGTGCTCGAGGTCCGCTTTTCGCAGCCGGTCGACCTCGAGCGCGCGCGGGCAGCGCTGGACACGGCCGGGTTCGAGGAATTCCAGGTGCGCAATTTCGGCACAGCCAGCGAGCTGGAAGTGCGGCTTCCGCCGGCCGGGACCGGAAAGGCGGACGGAATCGCCAACCGTGTCATGGATGCGATGCAGGGGCTGGATGCAGCGGCCGAGCTGCGGCGCACGGAATCCGTGGGCCCGCAGGTCAGCCGGCATCTGGGCGAACAGGCCGCGCTCGCGGTGCTGATGACGCTGCTGCTGGTGCTGATCTATATCGCGCTGAGGTTTCGCTGGCGGTTCGGTGTCGGCTCGCTGGTGGCGTCGCTGCACGACCCGATCGTTGCGGCCGGCGCGATCGCCCTGCTGCAGATCCCGTTCGACCTCAACGTGGTGGCTGCGCTGCTGACTATCCTCGGTTACTCGGTCAACGACACGGTCGTCATCTTCGACAGAATCCGCGAGCGCTTCCGGTCGATGCGCAAGGCGACACCCGCCGAGGTGATCGACCGCGCCATCAACGAGACCCTCGGCCGCACGATCATCGTCGCGGGATGCGCACTCGCGTCGGTCCTGTTCCTGGCCGTCCTCGGCGGCGAGACGCTGCGCGGGTTCGCGGTCGCGCTCTCGATCGGCATCGTGATCGGCACCTACTCCTCGATCTATGTTGCGGGAGCGATTGCGCTCGACCTCGGCGCCTCGGCCCGCGACTTCATGCCGCCGGAGAAGCGCGGCGACGTCGATGACCTGCCCTGAGCGCGGCGCAACGGAGGCCTTGAGTGTTCGAACTGCTGAGCCAACCGGAAGTCTGGATCTCCCTGCTGACCCTGACTTTCCTGGAGATCGTCCTCGGCATCGACAACATCATCTTCCTGTCGATCCTGGTCTCGAGGCTGCCCCGCGAGCTGCAGCACCGCGGCCGTATCCTGGGCCTTGCATTCGCGATGGTCACGCGCATCGGCCTGCTTTTCTCGCTGGTCTGGCTTACTGGCCTCACGGCCCCCTGGTTTACGATGCTGGGCGAGGAAATCTCCGGCCGTGACCTGATCCTGTTCTTCGGCGGCCTGTTTTTGCTCATGAAGAGCGTCAATGAGATACACGGAGCCCTCGAGGGTGCCGAGCAGACTCAAAGCAACGTCAAGTTGCGCGCCAACATTCTTTCGGTCGCGATCCAGATCGGGCTCATCGACATCGTCTTCTCGCTGGATTCGGTGCTGACGGCGGTCGGACTCGCCAACCACGTGCCGGTCATGGTCGTGGCCATCGTCATCGCCGTGCTCGTCATGATGTTCCTGGCGCGGCCGATCCACGAGTACATCGAGCGCCACCCGACAATCAAGATGCTGGCGCTCTCGTTCCTGATCCTGATCGGCGTGGCGCTGATCGGGGAGTCCTTCGACTTCGAGATCCCGAAAGGTTACCTGTACTTCGCGATGGCGTTCTCGGTAGGCGTCGAGATGATCAACATCCGGCTGCGCCAGCGCACGACGCCGGTGGACCTGCGCGGCCCGGAACTGCCGGACGAGAAGCACCGCAAGCGCTGAGCCCGCCGCGAATTCATGCGCCCGGCGTGTTACCAGCGTGCGGACTTCGCCTGCGGGACTCTCCTCGCTCGTTCCGCCCGAACTTAGTCACTTCGCTCGGAGGTCCCGCGAAGGCTCGTCCGCGTGCTTGAAGCCACGGCGAATCAAGCGCGCCGGGCTTGATGCGCCGCGCTTACTTGCGCGCCAGCCGGACGGGTCCCCGAGCGACGTGACTAAGTTCGGGCGGAACGAGCGAGGGGACCCGTCCGGCTGGTGCGCGCGTGAACGCTCTGCAACGGCTACTTGTTGAGCTTGCTGTGGTGCCGGCTGTAGCCGAAATAGATCACGAAGCCGATCACGATCCAGCCCGTCATCCACTTCCAGTTGTCAATGAACGCGCGCGTGAACAGCCACAGGCAGGCCGCCGCGCCCAGCACGCACACGACCGGTGCGGCCGGTACGCGGAATGCGCGCGGCAGGTCCGGGCGCGTGCGACGCAGGATCAGCACGCCGATGCAGACTGTCGCGAAGGCCAGCAGCGTGCCCATCGACACGAGGTCGCCAAGCACGTTGATCGGCAGCAGGCCCGCCAGGATCACCGCCGTGACGCCGACGACGACGGTGCCGATGTGCGGCGTCCGGTATTCGGGGTGAATGCGACCGAAGATCGGCGGGATCAGGCCGTCACGCGCCATCGAATAAAAGATACGAGGCTGGCCAAGGGTCATGACGAGGATCACGGAGGTGAGGCCCGCGATCGCGCCGATCTCGACGATCGACTTGAGCCACAGCAGGTTCGGGTAGTTCTCGAGTGCCGTCGCGACGGGTTTGGGCGTGCCGAGCAGGTTGTACGGCATGATGCCCGTCATGACCGCCGACATGGCGATGTAGATCAGCGTGCAGATGAACAGCGAGCCCAGGATGCCGATCGGCATGTCACGCTGCGGATTCTTGGCTTCCTGGGCAGCGGTCGAGACTGCGTCAAAGCCGATGTAGGCGAAGAATACGACAGTCGCGCCGCGCAGCACGCCGTCCCAGCCGAACCGGCCGGGGCCCTCCGGCTCGGGAATGAACGGTATCCAGTTCGAGGTGTCGACGTATTGCAGCGTGAAGGCCATGAACAGCAGGATCACGCCGACCTTGACGAGCACGATGAATGCGTTCACCGACGCGGACTGCGTGATGCCGCGGTAGCAGAGGGCGGCCACGGCGATCACGATCGCGACGGCGGGCAGGTTGATCAGCGCGCCGGTCTGCACCAGGCGTCCGTCGACGACGTTGAGCGGCGCGCTGGTCAGCGCCGTTGGCAGCGCCAGCGAAGTCCCGAAGAACGCACTCATCGAGTCCAGTAGTCCCGTGAAGTAGCCGGACCAACCGACCGCCACCGTCGCGGCCGCGAAGGTGTACTCGAGCACGAGGTTCCAGCCGATGAACCAGGCGACCACTTCGCCGAGTGTCGCGTAGGAATAGGAGTAGGCGCTGCCGGAGACTGGCAGCATCGCCGCGAACTCCGCATAGCACAGGCCCGCGAACGCGCAGGCGATTCCCGCAATCACGAACGAGAGGACGATCGCCGGTCCGGCGTGGTTCGCCGCCGCATTGCCGGTCATTACGAAGATGCCGGCGCCGATGACCGCGCCGATCCCGAGCAACACAAGGTGGCGCGCGGTGAGTACGCGCTTCAGAGTGGCTTCGCCGCCTGCATTCTGGGCCTCCAGGGCGGCTGCGACCGACTGGGTGCGAAACAGGTTCATGCGCGATCCCCCCTGCAAAAACCGTCAGGAACTCTAACCCAGCCCTGCCATGATTGCGAGCCGGACCCAGGCGGTCATTTGCGAAGCTCGTCGTCGAGCAGTGGCGCGAATGTCTCCGCAAGCGCGGTGAAAACACGCGGCGTGCCGACGAGCAGATTGCCGCCGTCACGGTATTCGCCGCCAGTGAAGTCGCCGACCCGGCCGCCTGCTTCAATGATGAGCAGGTTTCCCGCGGCCGTGTCCCAGGGCGAGAGGCCGACCTCCCAGAAGCCGTCGAGGCGGCCCGCGGCGACGTAGGCAAGGTCGAGCGAGGCAGCGCCGGGCCGCCTTACGCCCGCGCTCGCGTCCATCACGCGTTCCAGCATCGCGAGGTACGGCTTGAGCCACTTCTTGTTCTCGCGGTATGGGAAACCGGTGCCGATCAGCGCTCCCTCGAGCCCCATGCGCTGGGAAACGCGCAGCCGCCGACCGTCGAGAATGGTGCCCGCGCCGCGCTCGGCGGTGAAGAGCTCGCCGCGCAGCGGGTCGAACACGACCGCGATTTCCGCGCGGCCGCGATGGCGGCAGGCCACCGAGACCGCGAACTGCGGAAAACCGTGCAGGAAGTTGGTGGTACCGTCGAGCGGGTCGATGACCCAGGTGTAGTCGTCGCCGGGCTGTGCCCCGCTTTCCTCGGCGAGGATGCCATGTGACGGGTAGGCCTTGTGGATCGCCGCGATGACGACCTGCTCGGCCGCGCGGTCCACTTCGCTGACGAAGTCGTTGCGGCCTTTCTCGCTGACGACCAGCGCGCCCACGCGGTCGAGGCTGCGGACGATCACGTCGCCAGCGCGCCGTGCGGCGCCGATCGCGATGTTGAGCAACGGATGCATGACCTAGAATAGCAGTTAGTCCCACGGAACCGCGATGTCAGACGCCATCCGCATCGTGCTCGTCGATCCCCAGCATCCCGGCAACATCGGTGCGAGCGCGCGCGCGATGAAGAACATGGGGCTGCAGTCGCTCGTGCTGGTGCGGCCGCGGGCGCTCGCGGATCCCGAGGCGGCGGCGCGTGCCGCGGGCGCTGCGGACCTGCTTGCGCGGGCCCGCATCGTCGCGACGATCGACGAGGCGGTCGGCGAATGCGGACTGGTACTCGGCACGACGGCGCGTCCGCGCAGCGCGAACTGGCGCGTAATCGACGCCCGTGAAGCCGCCGCCGAGCTGGTTGCGGCATCGGGGGCGCGGCCGGCCGCAGTGCTCTTCGGCGGCGAACGCAACGGGCTCGCGAACGAGGAGCTCGAACGCTGCCAGGCGCTGGTCCGCATTCCCTGTGCCACCGGCTACGAATCCCTGAACCTCGCCCAGGCGGTTCAGGTTATCGCCTACGAGATCCGCATGACGCGACCGGATTGCGACCGTAAAGCGGCGACGCTTCCGCCCGCGACAGCGGACGAGATGCGCGCGCTCGAGGTCCACCTCGAGCGCGTGATGTCCCGGAGTGGCTTCATGCACGAGGGCAACGCCGGGCAGCTTGGCGCCCGCGTACGCCGGCTGATCGCGCGCGCAGCACCGGACGACGGCGAGGTGCGCATCCTGCGCGGCTGGCTCGCCGCGCTCGATCGCGGCCTGCAGGCACCGGAGTGAGGTACATGCCGGTCGAGGAAGCGGTGTACCTGGACTACGCGGCAGCAGCGCCGCTCGATCCCCGCGTCGCCTCCGCGATGGCCGCCTGCCTCGCAGACCCGGCTCTTCAGGCGAATCCGGCGTCCACGCACGCCGCGGGCCGGGACGCTGCCGAGCACGTGGCCGTCGCGCGTGCAAAGGTCGCGCGGCTCGTGAATGCGGAACCGGAAGCCATGGTTTTCACCTCTGGCGCGACCGAGAGCGTCAACCTCGCAGTGCTCGGCGCGGCACGCGCCGCGGGCAAGGAGCGAAGGCACGTCGTGACGTCGCGCATCGAGCATCGCGCGGGTCTCGATGCCTGCCGGCAGCTCGAGCGCGAGGGCCATTCCGTGAGCTGGCTCGCGCCGGGCAGGGAGGGCCTCATCGAGGTCGAGCAGGTTGCGGCGGCGCTGCGCAGTGACACGGCGCTCGTCTCGCTCATGCACGCCAACAACGAGACCGGCGCAGTGACCGACATTGCCGCCGTCGCGCGCCTGTGCGAGGCGCGCGGAATCGTCTTCCATGCTGATGCTGCGCAGAGTGTTGGCAGGATGCCGGTCGACGCAGCGCTGCCGGGGATCGCGCTGCTCAGCTTCTGCGCGCACAAGCTTGGCGGCCCCAAGGGCGTCGGCGTGCTTTATGTCCGCAGGCGTCCGCGACCCGCAATCCAGCCGCTCCAGTTCGGCGGCGGGCACGAGCGCGGGCTGCGGTCCGGTACGCTCGCGCTGCACCAGCTGGTCGGCTTCGGGCTCGCCTGCGAGCTCGCGGGTGCGGAGCTCGCGGAAGAAACCGCGCGGGTGCGCTCACTGCGCGAGCGCCTATGGCAGGGGCTGCAGGCAGCGGCACCCTTGTGGCGAAACGGTGCGGCCGAGCCCTCGGCTCCCGGCATCCTCAGCGTCGGCTTCGCGGGCATCGAGGGCGAGAGTCTGTTGCTCGAACTGGATGACGCGCTGCACGCGTCAAGCGGCGCCGCCTGTAGCTCGGCGAGCGGAGAACCGTCCTACGTGCTGCGCGCCCTCGGCCGCTCCGACGAGGCCATCCAGGCGTCACTGCGCCTCAGCCTCGGTCGTGGCACCACCGCCGCCGATGTCGACCGGGCGGCAGCATTGCTCCTGCGAGCAGTTGCGAGGCTGCGTGCGGTGTTGCCGGCTGGCGCGCTGGAACGGATTGCATGAGCCCTGCGATTTCGCGGTATTCGAGCACCGTGCGTACGCTCTTCAGGGAGCTTGATGGCGCCGGCGACCTTGCGAATGATGGCGGGACGATCGTGAGCGGCGAGGCCGCTGCGCTCGATCGCGGCGCCTGGGTCCGGTTCGCGGCACGTATCGAAGGTGAGCGGTTCGAAGACTGCCGTTTTCGGGCATTTGGCTGCCCGCACACGCTGGCGGCCGCATCGCTCGTCGCAGGACGCCTGCGCGGGGCGCCACTCGCTGCAGCTTCCTCAATCGACGCCGCGGGCATTGCGTACGAGCTCGATGCGCCGGCGGAAAAGATGGGTCGGCTGCTGGTCGTGGAAGACGCGCTGCGGGCCCTGCTTGTCGACCTCGGTCGGGTACAATAGCGGGGTCAATGGCCATTTCGCTCACTCCCGCTGCTGCTGATCGCGTCCGACACTTCCTCGCCGAGCGTGGACACGGGGTCGGCCTGCGCCTTGGCGTACGCAAGACCGGATGCTCCGGCTTCGCCTACGTAGTCAACTACGCGGATTCCGTCGAGCCCGAGGACCGCGTCTTTGAGAGCCAGGGTGTCCAGGTGCTCGTGGATACCCGGAGCCTCGAACTCATTGACGGCACCGAGGTCGATTTCGTCCGTCAGGGGCTTAACGAGGCGTTCCGCTTCCGGAATCCCAACATACGTGGAGAATGCGGCTGCGGAGAGAGCTTCAGCGTCTGATTTTTCCTTTCCGGACGGGGACTTCCGAGCGAATCGTGTTTGCCGGGGCAGGGTGCCGGCAGGTACAATGCGCGGCTGATTTCCAGCCCCGGAGCCAGAGGAAGCCATGGCGCTCGAGCGAACCCTGTCCATCGTCAAGCCTGACGGCGTGTCCGGCAATCTGATCGGCGACGTCTACCACCGTTTCGAGCGGGCGGGCCTGCGCATCGTTGCCGCGCGCATGCTGCACCTGACCCAGCGCCAGGCGGAGGGCTTCTACGCGGTGCATCGCGAACGCTCCTTCTTCCGCGACCTGTGCAGCTACATGACCTCCGGTCCGGTCATGGTGCAAGTGCTCGAGGGCGAGTTGGCCGTGACGCGCCACCGCGAGGTCATGGGTGCGACAGATCCGAAGAAGGCGGCGCCGGGGACCATACGCGCCGACCTGGCCACCAGCATCGAGGAGAACGTGGTGCACGGGTCCGACAGTGCCGAGAACGCGGCGCGCGAGATTGCCTACTTCTTCGCCGAAACCGCCCTGTGTCCGCGCACGCGCTGATCGGCCCCGGACGATGAGCGAGGCGGCCCCGCCGGTGAACCTGCTCGGCATGACTCGCACCGAACTGGAGGGTTTCGTCGCCGGTTTCGGCGCGAAGCCGTTCCGTGCGCGGCAGCTCCTCAAGTGGATCTACCGCCGTGGCGAGGCGGATTTTTCGCGCATGACCGACCTCGCCAGGGATTTCCGGGCCGAACTCGCCACGCGCGCGGAAGTCACCGTACCCGAGATCGTGAGCGAGCGGACGGCCTCGGACGGCACGCGCAAGTGGCTGCTGCGGATGCCGGGCGCCGCCGGCAACGAGCAGGTGGTGGAGACGGTATTCATACCCGAGCCGGGCCGTGGAACACTCTGTATCTCGAGCCAGATCGGCTGTGCGCTCGATTGCTCCTTCTGCGCGACCGGCGCACAGGGTTTCAACCGCAACCTGACCGCGGCCGAGATCATTGGCCAGGTCTGGCTCGCGAACCGCGAGCTGGGGTATGACCCGGATGGGGAGCGCATCATCACGAACGTCGTGCTGATGGGCATGGGCGAGCCGCTCGCCAATTACCGCAACGTGCTGCCGGCGATGCAGCTCATGCTCGACGACTTCGGCTACGACCTTTCGCGGCGCCGCGTGACGCTGTCGACCTCGGGGCTGGTGCCGCAGATCTACCGGCTCGCCGAAGACGCGAACGTCGCGCTCGCGGTCTCGCTGCATGCGCCAAACGATCGCCTGCGCGACGAGCTTGTTCCGATCAACCGCAAGCATCCGATTGCGGACCTGCTCACGGCCTGCTGGCACTACCTGGAGCGGCAGAACGGGCGCAACGTGACCTTCGAATACACGATGCTCGACGGCGTCAACGACCGGCCTGAACATGCGAGGGAACTCGCGGGCCTGCTGCGCGGTCACCAGGCCAAGGTCAATCTCATACCATTCAACACGTTCCCGGGCACCCGGTATCGGCGCTCACCCGCCGAGGCGATCCGGCAGTTTCGCGACCTGCTGATGCAGGGAGGCGTCATGGCGACCATTCGCAAGACCCGTGGCGACGACATCGATGCGGCCTGCGGACAGCTCCGCGGGCAGGTCCTCGACCGCACGCAGGTTCGTCTCGGCAGCAAGGTCTTCGGCCTGGCGGTGCGGGCATGAGCGCGCGGGCGCTGGCGCTGGCGCTGGTGATTTCGCTGCTGACCGCATCCGGGGCGGGTGCCCAGAGTCAGCAGCCTGCGCCGGACCCGACCAAGGAAGCGGGCCGCATCAACGCGCGGCTCTCGATGGAGTACCTGAAGCGCGGCCAGCTGCAGGTCGCCCAGGAGAAGATCGAGAAGGCTCTGAAGCAGAACCCGCACGACGTGAACGTGCAGTTGTCGGCGGGACTCGTTTACGAGCGGCTGCTGGACAACAAGAAAGCCGAAAAACATTACCGCCAGGCCGTGCGCGAGGATTCGGAGAGCCCCGAGGCGCTGAACGCACTCGCGACCTTCCTGTGCCGCAACGACCAGCAGGCGAAGGGCGAGGCGATGTTCCTGAAGGCCGCTGCGAACCCGATCTACCGCACGCCGTTCGTCGCCTACACGAATGCGGGCGTCTGCGCGCGCAGCGCCGGCCGCCTCGAGCAGGCGGAGCGATACCTGCGCCAGGCGCTGAGCTTTCAGGTCGACTACCCGGAAACGTACGCGCAGCTTGCGGGCGTGCTGCACGAGCGCAGCAGCGATCTGCAGGCGCGCGCCTTCGTCGAACGTTTCCTCGCGGTTGCGCCGGCGACTCCGGACATGCTGCTGCTCGGCCACAACATCGAAGTCGCACTCAAGGACACGGGTGCAGCGGCGGGATTCCGCGATCGGCTGCGCAATGAGTTCCCGGAATCCAGCCAGGCGCGCGAGGCCCAGGAACTGGCGAACCGGAATCCCGGATGAGTGCGCGCCCGGGTCCCGGCTCGCCGGGCGTGCAGCTGCGCCAGGCTCGCGAGGGGCTTGGCCTCTCGATCGAGGAAGTCGCGGACCGGCTCCGGCTCAACGAGGCCCTCGTGCTGGCGATGGAAGAAGACCGTTTCGGCCTTCTCGGCGCGCCGGTCTTCGCGCGCGGTCACCTGCGCAACTACGCGGCACTGGTCGGCGCGGCTGAACGAGCAGTGCTGGACGCATTTGACGTCGGCGACCTGCCCGAACCGACTTTACTGCCGGCAGGGAACCGCATGCCGGTACCGCGTGGGCGCGGACGCTGGGTCGCCGCGATCGTAGTGCTGGCGGCCGCCGCCGCCGGCGGCATCACCTGGTGGCTGACGCGAAGCTGACCCTATGGCGCAAAAATTCCAGGCCATCCGCGGGATGAACGACCTGCTCGCCGACCAGCTGCCGTACTGGCAGCAGGTCGAGGCTGCCGCGCGCGAACTGTTCGCGGACTATGGCTACCGTGAGATGCGCGTGCCGGTCGTGGAGCGCGCCGAGCTGTTTCAGCGGTCGATCGGCGAGCACACCGACATCGTCGAGAAGGAGATGTACAGTTTCGAAGACCGCGGCGGCGACCGCCTGAGTCTCAGGCCCGAGGCCACGGCAGGACTCGTGCGCGCCGCGATCGAGCACGGCCTTCTGCACAACCAGCGGCAACGGCTCTGGACGTCCGGCCCGATGTTCCGCCATGAGCGGCCGCAGCAGGGGCGCTACAGGCAGTTCCACCAGATCGACTGCGAGGCCTTCGGCTATCCGGGCCCCGACATCGATGCCGAGATCATCCAGATCTCCGCACGACTCTGGCGCAAGCTCGGGATTCGCGGCCTCGCGCTGTCCGTCAACTCCCTCGGCACGCCGGAAGCCCGACAACGCTATCGGTCGGTCCTGGTCGACTATTTCTCGAACCGCCGGGCGGAGCTGGACGCTGACAGCCTGCGGCGCCTGGAGGCCAATCCGCTCAGGATCCTCGATTCAAAAAATCCCGCATTGCGATCGCTGATCGACGGCGCGCCGCGCCTCGTCGACCATCTGGACGACGAATCGCGTCGGCACTTCGACGGGTTTCTCGAGTTGCTGGCGTGTTCCGGGATTGCCGCCGAGGTGGACCCGCGCCTGGTTCGCGGTCTCGACTACTACACCCGCACCGTCTTCGAATGGCGCACCGGCGCTCTGGGTGCGCAGGATGCCGTCTGTTCTGGCGGCCGGTATGATGGCCTCGTCGAGTTGCTGGGCGGCGAAGCGACTCCGGCCATCGGCTGGGCGCTCGGCATCGAGCGCGTCGTCGGGCTGATGCAGGCTACGGGGCTTGGCGCCACCGACACCGCTCCGGCGGTCTACCTGGTCCTGTCGGGCGAGCATGCCGAGCGAGCAGGACTCGCGCTCGGCGAACAATTGCGCGACGCGCTGCCGGGCGCCGGAGTGCTCGCCAACATGGAGGGCGGCAGCTTAAAGGCGCAGATGAAACGCGCGGACCGCAGCGGCGCCGCGTACGCGGTGATCCTCGGTGGCGACGAGGCTGCACGCGGGGTCGCGGCGGTGAAGTCGCTGCGCACCGCTGCGGCGCAGCAGGAATGGCCCCTGGACGAGTTGCCGCGCCGGCTGGCGGCGCTGATCAGGCCGGGCGAAACATCAGGAAGCAACGATGGTGGATGAATACCTCTCCGAGCGCGAGCAGGCGGACCAACTCCGGCGCTGGCTGCGCGAGAACTGGATCTGGCTGGTCGCCGGTGTCGCGCTGACGCTGGCCGGTTATTACGGCTACCGCTGGTGGGAGTCGCGACAGGCGTCGCGTGCGGTTGCGGCGGGCGAGCGCTTCGCGGCGATGCTCGAGGCCGTCGGCGCTGGCCGCAGCGAGGACGGCGTGAAGATCGCAGGCGAGTTGACCGGCGAATACGCCGATACGCCCTACGCGGAGCAGGCGACGCTCGTGCTGGCGCGCATGGACGTCGATGGCGGCGACTTTGCGGCGGCGGAGGCGAAGCTGGCCAGTATCGCGGACGGCTCGAAAGACCCGGACCTGCGTACCGTCGCACGTATCCGGCTCGCGCGCGTGCAGCTTGCCGAGGGCCGCTACGATGACGCGCTCGCGACGCTCGACAAGGTCGCGGCACCGTCCGTCGAAGCCCGGGTTCTGGAGCTCAAGGGCGACGTGAAACTCGCGCAGGGCGACAAACCGGGAGCGCTCGAACAGTGGCGGCGCGCGGAAGCCGCCTTGGCCGCGGATCCCGCTTCAGCCGGCCAGCTGGACGCGGAACTTCTGCGACTCAAGATCGACGAACTGGGCACGGTCCCGGAAGCGAAGTAGGACAAGGATGAAGCGAATATTCACACTCGTGGCGGCGGCGGTCCTGGCGACGGGCTGCAGCAAGGAAGACGATGTCGCGCCACCCGCGGAACTCGTGGACTTCGAACCTCTCGTGCGCACCGATCGCGTCTGGAGCGCGGGTACCAAGGGCGGCGACGACGTACTGCGCCTCGGACTCCGTCCGGCGCTGGAAGGCGAACGGGTCTACGTCGCCGGGCATGGCGGCGACGTCCAGGCCCTAGAGGTCGCGAATGGCCGGGTGGTCTGGCGCACCGATACGAAGCTTGAGTTGTCCGGGGGGCCGGCCGTTGGCGAGGGAATCGTCGTGGTGGGCGCTACCGGCGGTGACGTGGTCGCCCTCGATGCCGGCTCCGGGATCGAGGGCGACCACGTCACCGCCGGT